>Ga0154969_115_pt1 | contig 1746 bp, 1 predicted proteins | sample RifCSPhighO2_01_FD_105937 | JGI IMG/M metagenome (GOLD analysis project Ga0154969, IMG submission 105937) | Candidatus Sungbacteria bacterium RIFCSPHIGHO2_01_FULL_54_26 | reverse complement strand
CGATGATGCCGTATTGGTCCAGCAGGACAAACTCATAGCGGACGAGATCGGATGAGAGCGTCTGATTAGGATTCTCCACCAGAGCCGCGACATCATAACTCCCCTCTCCGGCGCGGCCAAAGCGCGCCCAAAACACGGACAAGGGCTTGGGATTTTTAAGTTCACAGGGTGTGCACGGACCCCCGCAATCCACGTCCGTCTCTCCGTTGTTGCGTCGAGTATCCGTACAGCTGGCCGCGGGCAGGGAGCGCGCGGTCAGCCAAAACAAGATGCCGCCAGCGAATGCTACAAGAATCGCTATGACCGTCAGTTGTCGCCGTACACGCCACGAAATCATGCCTCTATCATATATCATCCTTCTGCCAAAAGGAACGCGCCGCTCCCGTGTCCCGCTCCCGACGTTGCCTTTCGTTGGATGCATGGCACGCGAGACACTGTCTCGTGTGCCATGCTCCGAAACCATCGGGCAATGTCTGGAGCGGGACGTACAGAAACTTTTAAATGCCGGCGTATCCTACTTTCCCGACGCCTAGTGGGGCGCAAGTATCATCGGCTCAGCGCGCTTTCACTGCTCTGTTCGGAATGGGAAGAGGTGGGGCACACGCTGATAAAACACCGGCACAAAAAAACTTCCGTGTTCCGCTCCCGACGTTGTGTGATGTTGATAGCAAGGCACTCGTGGGACATTGTCCCGGATGTGCCGTGCAGTCAAACCTCACGCAATGTCGGTAGCGGGTCATCAAAGTCACTATACTGGGTGAGAACGATCTATTAGTACCGCTCGGCTTAACCGATTGCTCGGCTTCCACCTGCGGCCTATCAACCTCGTCATCTCCGAGGGATCTACGATACCTTATCTTGAGGCGCGCTTCGCGCTTAGATGCTTTCAGCGCTTATCGCTTCCGAACATAGCTACCCGGCGGTGCCCTTGGCAGGACAGCCGGCAGACCAGAGGTTCGTTCATCCCGGTCCTCTCGTACTAGGGACGACCCACTCTCAAGTATCATGCGCCTGTGGTAGATAGGAGACCGACCTGTCTCACGACGGTCTGAACCCAGCTCGCGTACCTTTTTAATTGGCGAACAGCCAAACGCTTGGGAGCTTCTCCACCCCCGCGCTAAGGTGAGCCGACATCGAGGTGCCGAACTGCGTCGTCGCTGTGGACGCTTGGACGCAACTAGCCTGTTATCCCCGGAGTAGCTTTTATCTGTTAATCTTTGGCCTTGTTCTAGCAAGCGTCTCGCTGCCGGTATTGCTCGACGTTGCTGAGCGCGATGCCCTTCACCCCGTCCCCGATGAGACATCTGTCACACCGGACGGATCGGGAACATGCTTTCAACATCATGCAACATCGGCAGCGAGACATTACCATCGGTTCACTAAGTTCTGCTTTCGCACCTGCGCGACATACCCGTCTTGCAGTCAGGCTGGCTTATGCCTTTACACGACCAACGCCGTTTCCATCGGCGCCTAGCCAACCTTATAAACCTCTCCATTACCTTTTGGGAGAGTTGTGCCCCACACAAACTGCCCACCAGACACTGTCCCTTTGCCGTTTGGCGGCAAAGGTGAGAACGCAACACGCTCAAGAGCGGTATTTCACTGGCGGATCCAGTCCGACCGGAATCAAACCTTCATATCCTCCCGCCTATGCTACGCATCAGCGCGTTGTGCTCAATATCAAGCTGCAGTGAAGCTTCCGGGGTCTTTTCGTCTAACCACAGGTAACCGGCATCTTCACCGGTA
>Ga0154969_111_pt1 | contig 2629 bp, 5 predicted proteins | sample RifCSPhighO2_01_FD_105937 | JGI IMG/M metagenome (GOLD analysis project Ga0154969, IMG submission 105937) | Candidatus Sungbacteria bacterium RIFCSPHIGHO2_01_FULL_54_26 | reverse complement strand
ACCTGCGCAAACGGACAGTGTTTCTGGAGCGCGCATATTCATATTGATATCCCGATACAAATGTGCGGCGAGAAATACGTCCTGTCTAAATTCAAAGGGTCTCTCGCGAATCACCACACTCACGGGGATGAAAACATTATCCACTGGCACGATAAAATCCCCTTTGATGCCGAGAAAAAGCAACTTTCTGGACCAACTCCATTTGCGCTCAATTTAATTTTCAAGACCATAGAACTTCCGATTACGGAAGAAGGCCTGCTCAACAAAAAAGATGGCGATGGATGTCGCAGTTTGGCGGCCACATGGAAAGTTTTTGTAAATGGAGTGTTGCATCCCGATTGGAGAAGTTACGAATGGAAAGATCGCGATATTGTTCTTTTTGTCTTTGATGAGCGGACAGCGGAAGAAGTTGAAAAAGAACTTCGCCAAAATCCCATCAAGTTTCCTCCTGTTGGAGAGGGTTAACCCCGTTAGAAGATGGTGCCCGTGGGCGCCAGCCGATGTCTCTGACATCGGGCTTCTAATGGGGTTAATAAAAGGTCGACTGTTTATTGAAAATAAGCTATACTCACATTATGGATAACGATACAAATAAAAAAATATGCGCGCGGTGCAGTAAAAATGACTGTGCGCAATGCGTCGAAGAAGACGGAAAAAGCTTCTGCTGTCAAACCTGTTGCGGTGAGTATAAAAAGGAAAAAGAGGGGGAGAAGAAAGAAGAACCGGTAAACGTCTGCCGTTTTTGTTAGTTAGGGCATAATCGTATGGAAGTAACAAGTTTAACTATCCCCATTTTGGTGGGAGCGGCTGTTATTGACAGCATCAATCCGTGCGCGTTCGGGGTGCTGATTTTTTTGCTTGCCTACCTCTTCAAATTTTTTCATTCTCGCCGGTTGGTACTTTTGCACGGCTTCACCTACATAAGCGGTGTTTTCATTACCTATCTCATAGCCGGGTTACTGCTTCTTCCCGTTATCAGCCAATTAGGCAGAATTAGCGCCGGGGCTTATGTCGGGATAGGGATTATCCTGATTATTTTCGGCTTACTGGAAATCAAGGACTTCTTTTTTTACGGCAAGGGGTTATCGCTGGGAATTTTACCGTCAGCCGGTAGGCGCATTGAAATAATTGTTCGACACATTAAGGGGAAGCTCTCCACCTCTTTTTTCCTTGGTGTCTTTGTAGCACTTGTTGAATTGCCTTGTACGGGGGCGGTGTATCTCGGTGTATTGGCGCTGGTATCTCTTGCCGGTCTCACCGCAAACAATTTTCTTCTCTTGGTAATATATAATCTCCTGTTCGTCCTTCCGCTGGTGGTTATTTTGCTCTTAGTTCATCGTGGCGGTCAGACAGAGAAATTTGAGATGTGGCGCGAAAAGTATCGGGGGTATATGCGTTTGGCCATTGGATTGCTTTTAATCGCTTTGGGCGGATGGATGATTAAATTTATTTTGTAAGACTGATTTTATTCAATGTCGCCGCCGAAAAAAACTTTTGCCGAAGCGAGGACGGCTCGGCAGGAGGGGGTTGGGGGGAATGGCGGAGCGATTGGTTTTGGTCAGCAATTCTTGATAAAATGATTTCGAGCGTGGTTTAGCAAACCGCATCATAAGTAACTTTGTCTAGAAACTGGCGGAATACAGAACCCAACCATTGAGACCTTGCAAAAAATCAGCAGGGCCCTCGGCGTTTCGGTTGATGATTTGATTTAATAATTCGCGCATAAATACATATCACTATGAACCACCAAAAGTCAGAGCTTTATTTTTTACTTATTCTCCTCGCGGGAATCTTTATCCTCGTTTTTTTCATTTTCAAGCCTTTTCTCTACGCGCTTATCTTAGCAATAGTTTTTGCGACTGTTTTTGAGCCGGTTCATAAAAAAGTATTCGCCATTACGCGTGAGAGAAAGAGCTTGGCGGCATTTCTCGCTACCATCTCCGTTCTCATCGTTGTTGTTGCTCCTCTCGCGTTTTTAGGCATACAGATTTTTCAGGAAGCAACGGGGCTTTACTCTTCTCTCATCGAGAACGGCGGCGCAACTGACCTTTCTCGCTTCGCGGGCGACACCATACAGAGCCTCACCAGATTTTCTCCCGTGCCGATAGAATTCTCTCTCGATGTTAGCCAGTACTCAAAGCAGGGATTAAGTTGGTTGCTCCAGCATCTCGGCTCTCTTTTTGCAAATGTTGCAAAAGCAATGGTGGGTATCTTTATATTCCTCGTCGCTTTGTATTACTTATTTAAGGATGGCCGCAAACTTAAAGCGGCTGTTGTCGCTTTAAGCCCCCCCAAGATATTCATGATGAAGCAATTTTCAATAAACTTGGATTAGCGATCAATTCGGTCATCAAGGGAAATCTTGCAGTGGCACTCATTCAAGGCATACTAACTGCAGTCGGGTTTACTTTTTTCGGAATTCCTAACGCAACACTCTGGGGAAGCGTTGCGGCAATCACCGCGCTTATCCCTGGTATCGGCACCGCCCTAGTGCTTCTCCCGGCCATTCTCTACCTATACTTTAGCGGGGAGACGCTTTTCGCGGTCGGCCTTCTTCTTTGGGGGATGACGGCCGTGGGGCTTGTTGATAACTTTTTGGGACCGAAACTCGCGAGCTATGGAATGCGGC
>Ga0154969_103_pt1 | contig 2900 bp, 4 predicted proteins | sample RifCSPhighO2_01_FD_105937 | JGI IMG/M metagenome (GOLD analysis project Ga0154969, IMG submission 105937) | Candidatus Sungbacteria bacterium RIFCSPHIGHO2_01_FULL_54_26 | reverse complement strand
TTTCCTTCCTTGATGAGTTTCTTGTATTCAGCGTGGCGCTTAATAAGTTTCAGAGCGCGCTTCTTCTTCACGATTTTCGAAGCACCGCGCGCAAAATAGCGGCGGTTGCGTACGAGCTTGACTAATCCGGCACCCTGCACGCGCCGGCTGAATTTTCGGATCGTCGCGAGCGAGGTCTCATTGCCGCTCTTTTGAACCTCTGCATTAATGCCCATGGCCACGAACTCTAGCACGAGGGCCAGCATTCACGCAACACGAAGAAGGGAGTCTACGCCAACGAAAAAACGCGTTTGCGTTTGAGGTATCCCGCAAGCTCGGGTACGGGAATGGCGTCCTGCGAATTGGTGACGACTTCGCGCACGAGCACCGTTCCCTCCACGGCTTCCTTGTGTCCCATGATGAGTATGTAGGGCGTCGCGTATGTGCGCGCCGCCGCCATTTGTTCGCCGATGCGCTCGTGGCAGAGGCCGTGATAAACGGGGATACCAGCACCACGCAGGTGCTCCAAAACAAGGAGACTGTGGCGGCGCGCCTCCGAGCCGAGATGCGCGAAATATATCGCGGGTATGCCGCGTACGTCCCGCTTCGGGCGCACGCGGCCTCGTATCTCGCAGTGGATGGTAATCGTTGCGGCTGCCTGTGGCGATGCTGCAAAACGCGAAGCGAGGGGATCGTAGCGTCCACCAAACGCGACAGGAATGCGCGCGCCGCTTTCTTTGTCCACGACGGTTATCTGATAGAGCGCATGCACCCAACAGTCGCGACTTCCCAAGACGTGCGGCGAAAGCTCATACGGAAGCCCGAACACTTCGAAATATTCGAGCAGATCCCAAAATCGTCGTCGCTCCTCCTCCGTGAGGTATTCCATCGCCTGCGGTGCACGTGGCACGGCTGGGTGCCCGCGCTCGATGAGAGAAACGAGCGTGCCGAGAGGATCCGTCGCGGCGCGAGGGCGAAGCGTCGGTGAAATCGATTCGATGTGTTTTCGAAGATAGCTCATCACATCGCGCACATAGCGGCTTGAAGATTCCGTAGAGCCGATGTTGTTGATAGCGAACGAGCGTTCCTCATGGCCAGTGTCTCGGATGATGGCGTTTGCGGTGATGGCAAGTAGTGCTTCGGCGATCGCTGATTGCGTCCCTAAGACATGGAGTTCGAACGATACATGAGGAAGACCACCTTTGGTATCGCTCGAGGTTCGCCACAAGAGGAGCGATTCGAAGGGTGCACGCTGGCAGAGCACGCTGCGCCTTGCTGCGTTCGCGAGCGGACGTTCCTCCCTTCGTGCAAAAGCAATCTCCGATTCGCCACGCTGTGCACGTTCGCGCATGGCTCGCACCTCTTTGGCGCCCTTGCGCTGCGCATCTTCGAACGGTGTGAACCCGAAATGTTCCGCGGTGCGTATCGCGGCCTCGAGAAATGCCGCGGTGTTAGGATATGGAGTGTCCTTCAGACGGAGCATGTTAGAGATTCTTAACGAGTGATAACGAGTTTAGAAACTCTTACACCCGCGCAAAATTTTTTTGCGTAGCGAAAAAATTTAGGCGGGTTCAGAAAAATATAGTCGCTCGTCATACTCGCTCCTTATTTATTCTGAATACCGGGCTTCTCCCGGAAGGATCGATATCTCGTCGAACGGGTAGAGCCGCACAAATGCGCGACCAACGATGTGCTCACGCGAGAGCGTTCCCCACACACGCGAATCGGCGGAAACACGGCGGTTGTCGCCGAGCACAAAATACTCGTTCTCTTTTAGCGTGACGCGCAGATCATTCCGTCCTTCAAGATTGGCGGGGTCGAGATAGGGCTCTTCGAGTGCAAAACCTTCGGGGTGTGAGCCGTTACGTATGTGCACACTCTGTCCCTGAAGAATGACTGTTTCGCCGGGAAGGCCGATAATGCGCTTGATCAAGGAACGTCCGCCCTCCTGGGGCAGATCGAAGACGACTACGTCGCCCCTCTGGGGCTCGCCAAGGTCGTAGGATACTCTATCGACAATGAGATAGTGCCAATTGTCGAACGTCGGTTCCATCGATGCTCCGGAAACCACGTATGGTGCCGCGATGAAGAAGCGAATAATGAGAGCGAGGCCAAGAGCAACCACCGTATATCCGAGAATGTTGCCGCGAGATTCTTTTTTTGGGTTCGGTGTTGTTTCCTGGTTCACCGAATCGGTCTCCATGCGCGGCATTCTACTAGCGCGGCGGGATTGACACCAAGCTTTAGCGATGTCCCATCGCTAAAGCGGCGAACAGCGAACAGAAAACAGCGAACAGAAGAAAAAGTATGCAGAATCTTGCTGTTCACTGTTCACTGTTTACTGTAAACTTTCCCGATGGCTTGGGTCATCGTCGGATTAGGGAATCCTGGGGAGGAATATCAGCGAACGAGACACAATTGCGGGCGCATAGCGGTGGAATTCTTCGCCGAAACGATGAAATTTACGGGTTTTCGGACTGATAAAACAAAAAAGACCACGATGGCGAGCGCTATGGTAGGCAAAAGCGCAGTTGCACTCGTCCTTCCGGACACATTTATGAACAAATCCGGCTCTGCCGTGAGAAAATACGTGAAAAGTCAGAAGGCAGCGGAGCGACTAATCGTTGTCTATGACGATCTTGATCTTCCCCTCGGCAAAATGAAGATATCGTTCGATAGATCGAGTGGGGGACACAAGGGTATCGAATCGGTGCAGCGCGCCGTGAAGACGCAAAAATTCATCCGCGTGAGGATCGGTGTCTCGCCGAGTACTGCTTCAGGTGCGCTCCGGAAGCCGGAAGGCAAAAAAGTAGTGAACAATTTTATTCTCACGAAATTCGGCGCGCACGAACTTGCCGTGCTGCGGCCCGTGCTGCAGCGTGCGACTGATGCGCTGAAAACAATAATCCTCGAGGGCCGCG
>Ga0154969_134_pt1 | contig 6488 bp, 6 predicted proteins | sample RifCSPhighO2_01_FD_105937 | JGI IMG/M metagenome (GOLD analysis project Ga0154969, IMG submission 105937) | Candidatus Sungbacteria bacterium RIFCSPHIGHO2_01_FULL_54_26 | reverse complement strand
TTCGCGTGATTTCTTAACTGCTGCGGCGAAGAAGTGACCAAATGCCCGCATGGTGCGGCGCGTTCAAATCCCCGCGGCAGGGAGGACGGCATGACTACGATTTCGGTGGATCAACTTGACGGCTTCTTCCGCGAGACCGGAGAGTTTACTGTCACGATTCCCGCGCTCGCGCGTCCGGCGCTCGCGGAACTCCAGTCGAAGTTTGGAATCAGAGAAATCGAATGCGATATCTCGCCGACCGAACTGGTGACGCTGAAGCTCGGAACGGTTCTCCGTCCCGATGATGTGCAGATTAACGGTACCGAGTACGAGCGCAGGCGATCTTCACTCGTCGGTCAGTTCGGCTATCAGCAGTTGAACTGGCTCGTGGAGCACCAAGACGAGCACCCCGCGTTCAAAGCTCTGCTTGGTAAGATATACATTGATGGTACTGGTATCATCGTGGTGGGCGCGCGCGGCCGCCGGGACTTCCCGTACCTCGATCAGGTTGGCGGGCGGTGGTGTCTGCATTGGCGCTGGGCTGGCCGTGGTCTGGGTCGGTGCGGGCGTGTCGCGGTCTCCGGCAAGTAGCAACACTCGTGTCCTTGCGATCTTTGCTTTTGCACTTGGTCGCATGGGCACTCGGCTCTGTCCCCCGATGGACAGAAATATCATGATCCCGACGATAGATACGTCGTCGGGATCATTTTCAATTTTTGTGCTATGATAGAAGTGGATAGTAGGCGTTCTGCGTATGGCTACGGTTATGCGCGGCCAAATTCCGCGTTTGCATCTGCCGGAATAGGAGAGGATACGTTTTCTCTTTGTGTGCGATGCATATACGCTTCATACTGCTACTACTTGGTGTGAGGGGCTAAGGAATTACAGATTCCGGATGAGGTGCAATCTTGAGAGTATTCAAAAGATGGTGGCATAGGCGGCCTCTCGCATATTCGTGGTGGACGCGAACGGCAACCGGAACTTCCGGTCTAAATAAACAAAACATTCGCGTCCGGCATTGATTTCCTCCGGTGGGTGCATTTTCCCGATCATCGGGTGTTGCGAAGGACTACGCGACGGAGAATGTTCGCTCGATTGCGGGATGATGCTTCAGAGGAGAGATTACAGTCGTATCTCGGGCTTCTCAAGCACGGAAATACGCATAAGATAAAGGAGAAGATCGTCAAAAACTCAATGACGAGCAGCTCTGTTATATATGGGTAGGATGAAAAAGCTTGTTATTGTAGCACAAGCGGTAGATCGAGACGACTCCAATCTTGGGGCATTTTATCATTGGTTTCGTCTGCTCGCCGATCGCGCGGACGAGACGCATATTATTGCCAAGTGCGCGGGCACATCTGAATTTTCGTCACACGTCAGTGTTCATACGTTTGGAGAAGATGGAGAAGGAGTGCATCCGCTTCGCGCGAAAATCCGGCGTCTCATGAAATTCTGGGAATTGTGCGCACAGCATTTTGCGGGGGCTGACGCGATATTTTTTCACCAGATTCCCGAGTTCGTCCTTGCCGCAAGTCCGTTTCTCTTGGGGCGCCGCACGTCAGCGTCCCTGTGGTATGCGCATGGCGCTGTGTCGTGGCGCCTGCGGCTTGCCGAGCGGATAGTGTATACGATCTTTACGTCATCGGAAGCGGGGTTCCGTCTTCCGTCAAAAAAAGTAATTCATTTGGGACAGGCGATCAACACCGATCTTTTCAAACCGATAAGCAATAGAACTACAACCGACAACCTGCAAGCTACAACCTCACTACGCATGATCAGTGTGGGCAGGATATCTTCAGTAAAGCACTACGAGACGATCATTGCGGCGTGCGTTATCTTGCGCGAAACGTCAAAAATCCCATGGACGCTTACGATCATCGGCGGACCGCTCACGCTCGGGGATCTCGCCTACGCGGAAAAACTTCGGTCGCTGGCGCAAGAAAAAGGCCTCGCCGAGATGATTCATTTTGCAGGGCCTCGTCCGTATTCCGACGTGCCGGCTCTGCTGGGGGGATACGACATGTTCCTCAACTGCTCGCGCACGGGTTCCTTGGATAAAGCGGTGCTGGAAGCCATGGCGTGTGGCCTTACGGTCATCACATCCAACATGGGGTATCGCACTATTTTGCCGTCTGCATATTTTTTGCCAGACAATCGGCCGGAGGCGCTGGCCGATCGCATTGTGGCGCTTGCGGGAGAAAAGCGGCCCAATGCCGCATTGCGCGATATCGTCATGCGCGATCACGCGCTGGGTCCTACTATAGACCGCATGGCCGGTTTTCTGATGCCATCTCATCAGGTAGAATATCCCTATCTCCCACATTCTCTATGAGTAGAAAACGTCATATCTTGATCACCGGCGGCGCCGGATTTATCGGCACGAACAGCGCCGATCATTTTCTTTCGCGCGGGTGGACCGTCACCGTACTCGATAATTTTTCCCGTTCGGGGTCCAGGGACAACCTAGCATGGCTGTCAAAAAAATGGGGCAAGGAACTAACATCCGTGCGCGCGGATGTGTCGCGCGACGTTTCAGCGCTTGAGCGGGAAGTGCGTCGCGCCGACGCTGTTTTGCATTTAGCGGGTCAGGTGGCAGTAACGACATCGGTCGCAGACCCGCAAAGGGATTTTCGGGAAAACGCGCTAGGAACTCTGAATGTGCTGGAAGCGATTCGGCAGTCGCCTAGCCAGCCGCCGATTATGTATGCCTCCACGAACAAAGTATACGGCGAGATGACGGCATTGGGCACTCGCCGCACGCGTGACGGATGGCGCTATCGCGCGGGCGTTGCGGGCGTCTCCGAGCGGCAGTCAGTTGATTTTCATTCTCCCTACGGATGCAGTAAAGGCGCGGCGGACCAGTACGTGCACGATTATGCGCGGATATATGGATTGAAAACCGTGGTGTTCCGGCAGTCGTGCATCTTCGGTCCGCATCAGTTCGGCATGGAAGAGCAGGGGTGGGTCGCGTGGTTCGCGATTGCCGCGTTGTTCGGCCGTCCGATTACTGTATACGGCGACGGCTATCAGACGCGCGATGTGCTCGATGTCAGTGATGTGTGTCGTTTGTACGAAACGGCGTTTCTCAAAATCGAAAAAGTAAAAGGCAGAATCTACAATATCGGCGGCGGGCCAAGTCGCGCGGTATCCGTGCGCGGGGTTTTGGCGCTCTTGGCCAAAGAATTGGGGCGTCCGGTGCCCCACGCGTTTGGCGACTGGCGCCCGGGAGATCAGAAAGTATATATCTCTGATATCCGCGCCATTGCCCGCGATCTGGGCTGGCGTCCTGCGGTTTCTGTTGCCAAAGGCATGCGGCGGCTGGTCGCATGGATACGCGAAGAGGAGCCGCGTGTCCGGCGCGTACTATGAACGAAAAAAGATTGCCGCGCATCATGTATGTCGCCAATGCTCGGATGCCCACGGAAAAGGCCCACGGCATCCAGATCGCCAAAATGTGCGAGGCATTTATTGAGCAGGGTGTTGATATTGAACTGGTTGTGCCGAGCCGTGGCACGGATGTACGATCGCTCAAGGAGTTTTACGGCCTTCGCACAGATGTGCCGATGACACGCCGATGGGTGCCCGACTGGTACGGCTCACGAGTGGGATTTGCGGCGAGTTCGCTTGTCTTTGCCATTCAGTACTTCCTGCATCTTGGCTGGCGGCGGTATATCCGCAGGGAAGGTTTTATTATCTATACCACCGACCTTGATCAGTTCTCATTTTTTCTGATTCCATTTCTCGGCGTTCCGTATTTTGCGGAGATGCATGATGCGAAGAAAAAAAGATGGGCGTTTCGGCTTTTGTTTTGGCGCGTGCGCGCCACCATCGCCGTGAATGATATTATTAAAAAAGAGCTCGAGGCCGTGTTTTCGATTCCGCCGGAGAATATCATGATGAGGCCCAACGGCTATGATGCCGGGTTGTTTCGCCATCCAGAGGAAAAAATCGCGGCGCGGCACGCACTGGGTTTGCCTCCGGATAAGAACATTGCCCTGTATGTGGGAAGAATATATCCTTGGAAAGGACTTGATACATTGGTACATACCGCGCGTCTGCTTCCCGATGTCCTGTTTTATCTCGTAGGCGGGACGGCGGATGCTTTGCAAATGCTGGGAGAAGGGATTCCGCCAAATCTCGTGTGCGCGGGGTCGCGGGATCATGCCGAGATTCCCCGATGGCTGTGGGCCGCGGATGTGCTCCTTGTGTTTGGCACCGAAAAAGATGCCTACTCTTATTTCCATACCTCTCCCATGAAGTTGTTTGAATATATGGCCGCGTTCCGTCCCATTGTCGCAAGCCGTACGCCCGCGATTGAGACCGCCGTATCGGAAGAAAAAGTTTTTTTCTGCGCGCCCGATGATTCGGCAGACGCGGCAGAGCGCATACAATACGTCTTGACGCATTCGGATGAAGCGCATCGCAAAGTTGCGCACGCGGCAGGAGGACTTTATTCATGGGACATGCGCGCGGCGGATATTACGGATTTTATGCTCATGCATCTATGACCATCGGTGTGATATTACATCCGTACGGAGAGAACAAGCCCGCAGGACTGGCGCGCGGTATCCTTGAATTCACGCGCGGCATGATCGCCAATGATGCACAGAACGACTACATTATTTTCGTGAAAAAAATACCGCGGGTCATGCCTGATTTCCCAGGGCACCGATGGCGGCTGGAAGTGCTGGGTACCGGCTGGCTATGGCTCACGCGGCTGAAGAATAAATCTCCTGCGGATGTTTATCTCTTCAATACGCCCGTGGTGCCGTTTTTTTGGAAACCGAAGCGCGCGATCGTCCTTGCGTGGGACTACGGATATCTCGCGTTTCCCCCCGTAAACGCATGCGTTTACGCTCTGCGCGATGCGCTGAAAAAGCGCATCGTATTTTGGTATCACGGTCGGTCTCTTCGCCGTGCTGACCACATCATCGCGGTATCAGAAGCAACGCGCCGCGAGACCATGCGCCTGTTCGGTATTCCTGCGGAAAAGATATCCGTGGTGTACTGCGGATACAAAAAAGTGTGCGATGCGGCGGAGACGCCGATACCCCTACCGGAAAAGTTTTTTCTTTTCATCGGTGTCGTGAAAGAGCGTAAAAACGTGATGAACATCGTCCGCGCGTTTGCTTTGTTTTATAAAAAGCATCACGATCACACGCTCGTCATCGGCGGCAACGCGACGGGGGAGTGCGCAGACGCGGTCCGTGCGTATATTAGCAAAGAGGGGCTTGGCAATGCGGTGCGTTTTATCGGTCATCTCAATGACGGCCAGCTCTCGTATATCTATCGCCGAGCCGAGGCGCTGGTGTTTCCCAGTTTTGTTGAGGGGTTCGGGTATCCGGTATTGGAAGGTATGGATTGCGGCATTCCAGTCATTACATCAAACATATCCTCTCTTGCTGAAATCGGCGGGCCAGCGGCTCTCCTCGTGGATCCCCACAGTCCGCCGGCGATTGCTGAAGCCATGATGCGCATCGCCGACGAGCCGATGTTGCGCGACACCCTCATAAAAAAGGGAGTACAATGGAAACAAAACTTTTCATGGGATAAGGCAGGCAGAGAATTGATCGTTCTGTGTGCCGCGCAGAAAAACTGATATGATAGAAAAGATACGCTATCGCATATCTTTTCTACACTTATGGCAAAACGGCTTTTCAAGAGGAAGTATGAGCATAAACTTCTGAAGCGCGTGGTTGGCGTGGAGGAAAACCGAATGTTTTTGCTTGCCCACCTGAAAAAGGAGTGGGAAGCGATAGAACGCGCCACAAAAAAAGATCGGCGGAAGAGCAATCTATATGATATTGCCCAAAAAACCGGAACGAATCTCGGGTTTGCGTTGCTTGGCATGGTGGCGGTGTGCGGCGTGCTGTCCGTCGCCGCCGTGGCGCCGAACATATTTTCTGCATTCTCGCGCTTCGGCAAACACCGCCGCTATTTTGATAAAAAAGATCTCCAGCGACTGATGCGTTACTTTCGGGCCCGCAAATATCTGAAAGTGGCGAAGAACGACGGCGGCATGCAGATAACGCTGACCGATCTTGGCGAGGAACAGGTAGTAAAAAGGACATTGGGCGATCTACGGATCGCTCCGCAGGAACGTTGGGACGGTATCTGGCGTGTCGTGCTTTTTGACATACCGGAGCGGAACAAATGGGCACGAGAAGGGATGCGTCACTACCTCAAGCGGATGGGCTTTTATCCCCTGCAAAAAAGCACGTTCGTCTTCCCGTATCCGTGTAGAGAAGAGATTCATTTTTTACGGAAGTTGTATGATGTGGGACATGCCATTCGGTATATCGAAACTGCCTCGATAGACGAAGATGCCAATCTACGGAGTTTCTTTTCTCTCTCATAAATGCAGAAAACTTATGCTATAGCATAAGTTTTTGCTTATGTGTTTTTATGATCTGTCCGCTGTTTTAGGCAGGCACATTTGGCGGATTGATTAGTTGATAATTTGCTAAAAATTCATTAGGAGTTTTGCCGTCGAGTCCGCAGTGTTCAAG
>Ga0154969_124_pt1 | contig 7180 bp, 8 predicted proteins | sample RifCSPhighO2_01_FD_105937 | JGI IMG/M metagenome (GOLD analysis project Ga0154969, IMG submission 105937) | Candidatus Sungbacteria bacterium RIFCSPHIGHO2_01_FULL_54_26 | reverse complement strand
ACTCACGATGCTCGTTTCGCTAGAGGCAATTTTGCTTTCCACATTCATCATGATGAGCCAAAACAGACAGGCCGAGCGCGACAGGCGCCAGGCGAAAGCCGACTACGATACCGACGTCGCCGCAAAAGAGGAAATAGAGGACCTTCAGCAGCGACTCCATCGTATCGAGACTGATAAATTGGAACGCATCTTGATCGCGGTCGAGAAAAGAGAATAGCGAGCAGTGCGACGCGTGGTACACTATTCGGACATTTTTATGTCAGGCAAGAAAGACAGACTTGCGAGTCGCGTGCGAAACATTGGTACTTCTGCGATACGGGAGATGATGTTGCTTGGCTCGAAAGTGCCCGGTGCTATCTCTTTGGCGCAGGGTATACCGGACGCGAGGACGCCCGCATACATTCGCGATGGCGTGATAGAGCTTCTCCAAAAGGATCACGATATCGGGAAGTATGCACCGTCGCCAGGCCTGCCGCAACTTCGAAAACTCGCTGCGGACTCTGTCTCAACAAAAGGCGGATTTTCCGTCGACTGGGAAACGCAGATATGCATAACGGCCGGGGCCATTGAAGCACTCGCCATTGCCACCTCAACGCTGGTCGAGGAAGGCGACGAAGTTCTCTTGCCTGATCCCGGATATCCGCCGTACATGGAGCAGATCGCGTTTGCGAAAGGGAAGGCCGTCTACGTGCCGTTGAATGCCGAACGAGGCTGGCGGCTTGATCTTCAGACGCTCGAGCGCGCCATCACACCGAAGACGAAGTTACTGATCCTCGCGAATCCGTCGAATCCGACGGGGATGGTGATGGGCAAAGACGAGCTCGAGGGAATTGCCGCGCTTTCAGCAAAGCACGGATTCTTTGTCATCGCAGACATCACCTACGACTTTCTCGTGTATGATCACGCGGCTCCGCCTTCTCTGCTTGCCTATCCGGAGATCCGCGACAATCTCCTTCTCTGTTACAGTTTTTCAAAAGAATTCTCAATGACAGGATGGCGTGCCGGCTTTCTCTATGCGCCGTCGTATATCTACGAGCAGGCTGCCAAGGTACACGATGCATTCTTACTCTGTGCGCCGACGATCTCGCAGCGTGCCGCCTTGATCGCGCTCACGAAAAGGCCGAGCGAAGATCCCGAGGGAATTCATGCCAATCTTGCAGAAAAGCGCGAGGTGATATGTAAACGCCTCGATGCGCTTTCCGACCTTTTCTCTTACTCGAAGCCCGAGGGCGCGTACTACGTGTTCGCAAAATATAGGAAGACCAGACTCGATTCGAGGGCCTTCGCGCGAAAGATGCTCGAGGAGGCGAAAGTCATTTGCGTGCCGGGCATCGGCTTTGGCCCGAATGGGGAAGGGCACGTGCGCTTTTCATACGGATGTTCTCGCGAAAATCTCTATGAGGCGTTCGACCGGCTCGAGAGGTGGAATGGCACTCTCGGCTCGTAGCTATACTTTACTTGACCCCTTCACACGAGATGGCCTAGGTATGTTCTATGTCTATATACTCAAGAGTGAAAAAGATGGCAAATTGTACATCGGATACACGTCCAATCTGCAGAGGCGAATAGCCGAACATACCGACGGACAGAACAAATCGACAGCGTACAGAGTGCCACTACATCTTGTGTATTATGAGGCGTACAGATCGCAGGCAGATGCCGAAGCCAGGGAGGTGCGGCTAAAAACTTCGGCCGGAGCATATACGGCGCTGAAGAGACGGATCGGCGACTGCCTGCGATAAGGCCATCTCGTGTGTGGGGTTGACCAGAGTACTTTAGTTTGCTAAAGTGCCCCGATGCAGTGGAATACCGAAGATAAAAGGGCCTTGTTGCAGGCTTTTATGTGCGTGCGCTCGGTAGATGAACTGCGGCGCTTTCTACGCGACCTTTGCACGGAGGGTGAGATTGAGGAATTCGCCAAACGTTTCAGTGCAGCGAAGATGCTTCAGCAAAAAGTTCCATACTCCTCGATCGAACGACAGACCGGCCTAAGCTCGACGACAGTCGCGCGCGTAGCGCGCTGGCTTCGCAAGGGTGCGGGCGGATATCGCCTGGTACTCGGGCGGCTCAAGAAGACGTTATGAACGAAGTGAATTACGTATTCTTGACCCGCGCAAAATTTTCGCCAAGCGTAAATTTAGGCGGGTACAAGAGTCTCGTAGGCTCATATTCACTCTCGCTCATATTCGCTAACGATCTCTAGTATGCATCTTGTCTACAACGAGGAGCGATTGCGCATAGCCGTGCAAAAGAGCGGTCGGCTGCATGACGAGAGCATGCGCTACTTAGCAGAGCGCGGCCTTTCGTTCCCTCCGAACGGGCGCTCGCTCATACAGTCGAGCGAAAGTCGCGATATCGATCTCCTTTATCTGCGGGACGACGATATTCCCGAATATGTTGCGCGAGGCGTCGCTGATCTCGGCATCGTCGGAGAGAATGTGCTCGCAGAGCGAGATGCGAAATTGCCAGTCGTCGCAAAACTTGGTTTCGGTCGCTGCAAGCTTGTCATTGCAGTGCCCAAGGATTCACGAGCAAAGAGTATCGCGGCCCTTCGTGACCTGCGGATCGCGACCTCGTACCCGCGCCTCTTAGGCGAGTACCTTCTGAAGGAAGGAGTGAGCGCAGAGATAGTTACCATTTCCGGCTCGGCAGAAATAACCGTCGAATTAGACCTGGCCGATGCCGTCTGTGACATCACGCAATCAGGGAAGACGCTCGAAGCACACGAACTTCGTCCACTTGTCACCGTCATGGAATCGGAGGCGGTGCTTGTCGAAAGTTCACGCAAAAGCGTTCGGAAAGAGGATTTTATCAGGAGCTTCAAACAACCATCATGATAAAGATCTATCGTTGGGCCACGGCTTCACAAAGAGACAAAGCGCGCATCATGGCACGTTCGCAGGCCGATATGGAGGCCATAAAGCCCTATGTCGCAAAGATCATCGCCGACGTGCGCAAAGGTGGCGACACGGTGATTGTCCGCTATACGCGGAAGTTTGACAACCTCGCGTTTGCGAAAGGCATGATACGCGTGAGTGCGGCCGATATTCGAAAAGCATATCGCAACGTTTCTTCCAAGATAATTCGCACGATGCGCGAGCAGATCAGGATTTCGAGTACGTATGCGAAGACCGAGCGCCAGAAGCTCGTCGATGATTGGAAGATAGAGACCACACGGGGCGTCGAGACAGGCATGCGTCTCACGCCCATCGAAAGTGTCGGTCTCTACGTGCCGGCGGGCAAAGCGCCTCTGCCGGTGGTCGCACAAATACTCACAGTGGCGGCAAAGGCCGCGGGCGTTCCGCGTATCGTCGTCTGTTTTCCTCCCACGGCACCGAATTGGGAGATAATCGTTTCCGCCGATCTTGCCGGCGCGACAGAGATGTATCGGATGGGCGGCGTGCAAGCGATAGCCGCGCTGGCGTATGGGACAGAAACAGTGAAGCCCGTGAATTTCATCGCAGGGCCGGGCAATCCCTATGTGCAAGCGGCAAAGCTCCAAGTCTTCGGTAAGGTAGGTATCGACATGCTCTCTGGACCCTCGGAGGCCTTGATTATGGCGGACAAAAGTGCCAATTCGGCATACTTGGCCGCGGATATTCTGGCGCGATGCGAGCACGGAAGTGATTCGGCTGGTGTCGTTGTGACGGATTCAATTGAGGTCGCGAAGGCAACGGCGCGGGAAGTGGAAAAGCAGGCTCCGAAGCTGAAGCGGCAGAAGTATATTCGCGATGCACTGAAGCGATTCAGCGCGATCATTGTCGTGCGCTCACTCAAGGAAATGATAGCGTTTGCCAACGATTACAGCGCCGAGCACCTCGAAGTACAGACCAAGAATCCGCGTGCGCTCCTCAAGAAACTCACTAATGCCGGCACCATTTTTCTTGGCGACTATGCGCCGGTTGCGGTAGGCGACTACGCAAGCGGCACCAATCACTGCTTGCCCACAGGGGTAGCGCCGAAATTCGCTTCGCCCGTGGGCGTGCGAACGTTCATGAAAACGAGCGGCTACCAGTACCTCACGAAGGATGGTTTGAAGCGCCTTAAGCCCATCGTCGAGACCCTTTCCGACGTCGAAGGATTGGACGCGCACAAGCGCTCCGTGCAGATACGGTTTGAGCAATGATGTAAGAGAATTATCATATTACAAACATCCATGACTTCTGTAGAACGATTAACCCAAGTAGATGATCAAGAACGAGCGCAAAGTCGTCTTGTTGCGGAGATTGATGGCACGTTGGGGAATCCAAATTACTCTGGCGAAACCCGGCTCGCTCTATATCAGGGCAAAAACAGAGTAAGGGAGGATACTTCGGGAGGGATTCAAAGTTTTCGGGAGAAGCTTTCCAAACTATGGTGGATTCGCGTTACGGAGAATGCCGGTGCTCAAACAAACATACAGAATTTAGTCGGAGCTAAATACGTATCACTCGCAATCGGCAAAGAATCAAAGGCGCAGGCGGTAGCAAGTCTTCGAAGACCTCTCAAGCAGTTTTTTGCTGCGGCCGAAGGCAGAGCATCTCTGGGAAATGATCCTGATGCTCCTCAGGCAAAATTCAAGAAACTACAAGAGATCGGCGCGACGGGAGATGATCCCGGAGCGGGTGCCAACGATATTAGAGCCGCTCTCCTTCCTGGTGGTGTGCCAGGGTACGGATCTTTCCAGTGGGGTTTAACTCCAGAAAGGACGATTGAAATGCTTGGCGTGAGCCCAGAAAGCCTAAAGAATTCAAAGATCGTAATGGCGGGTATAGGCCCGGGAGACTTTGCGCAATACTCGCTTCCCAAAGGGGCAAATGTATTCGGAATAGATTATTCCTCGGGCATGATTGGTTTGGCGAAAAGTCGAGGTCTCAACGGAGTGCAAGGAAATGTCAGCGAGGGGACTACGTGGGAAGCAGTCCGTAACGAGTTTGGCCAACCGGACGTAATCGTCGCGGATTATTTTCTAGATGTTGCTCAGAGACCGGTCGATGCTCTAAGAAACATGGTCGAAGCCTTACCGACTGGCGGAAAGTTGATGATAACGATTCTTGTTCCCATAGAGCAAAAGGGTTTTGCTTCGCTGCTTTTTAAAGGTTCGAATGTAGATCCGGCTCAGGATATCGGTAATACGAAGAATCCATGGAGAGATGTTTTGAAATTAAGGGACGTAGCCGCAAGGTTAGATCTGGAACTGATATCTTTTTCAGTGACCTCGTATGTTCAATATGACGCAGGTCGAAATGACAAAGACTTACCGGGTGAAATACGACCGTCCGGAGTCTTAGTTTTTGAAAAAATTAACATGGGAGCCATGGAGCAAGCGGATTAACAGTCATTACCAATCACTATATTTAGATATGAATACAATTTCGATCGAATTTGGGGATGTGAAAAAGAAGAAGATCGTTACGCCAAATGATTTTGTGAGCCATATGATCGAGCATGTTGCATGGCGCATGGGCCTCAGCATCGACCTAGTGTGGGAAGATGAGAATTGGCGGGACTTGGGGAAAACGCTCGGAGAGAAGATCCGCTCGTTCAAACCCTTGCAGGAAACTTCAGCGACGGTTGGCATGATCGATGATGGGAGCGCGGAGGTGTCCATAGACACGAGAGAAACCTATTGTCGAATTGATTCATCGAAAGCGTTCGACCTCGACTGGTTTTTGAAATTGCGCTGTGAGCAACTCACGGATGGATCTCCGTTGGTCGTCCTATTGGAGGGACTATCGGACGGCCTCGGTGTTGGCATCAACATCACGATTGGAAATCTTGAGGATCAACACCACACGTGGGAAGGGGTGTATCGAGCCGTGGGGATTGCTCTCAGTAAGATCTACACACCACAAGAGAACATTCTGCAGCTGCGCAAAGAGCTTCGCGCTAATACGGCGGAATTCGAAAAGAATACAGCGAAGGGTGAGATACAGGTATTGGAGCGTTCTGTGAATCTCGCAACTGTGCGGAGAGGGACCGCGGAAACTGGCGTCACCGTCACGGTTGATCTCACCGAACAAAGTCCGAACAACTGGAAAATAGACGTTGCCGACTCCATACGCGAGGCGACTCAAAACATACCCGAGCTTTTTGAAAATCTCACGAAGGAGGCTGGTTTGACTTTAAATGTCGAATTTAAAGCAACAGTGCTAAGCTCCAGTCACGTCGTTTTTGAGGACGTCGGGATGGTTACAGGGAGAGCTCTCCTCGAGATCCTCAAACTGCGCATGGAAAAGTATGGCGTCAACGGTGCAGGCAGCAATGTGCAAACACCGGAAGACTTGGCGCAGAACGGGGTCAATGTGGCCTTGAGCATCGAGGGCAGGAAGTTTTGGCGCTATGTTCCCTTTGACGGAGACGCGCAACGCCTTAGGAAAACATTCTTAATAGGCCAAAATATCCTCGGTAGTTTGCGTTCCGAAGATGTGGACGACTTTATCGACGGACTCTCCGGCGGTATGAGCGCGAGCGTCATGGTCCACCTCAAAGAATATGATGATGCAGGCCGTGCATGGCAGGAAGTCTTTACTGGTCTCGGGAAAGCTCTCAAGGAAGTTTTTGACGTCAACCCCTTCCGCAAAGGGGTACCGCCTGGAGTAAAGGCGACGCTCGCATGAGGATAGCGGTAATTGATTATGGGGCGAGCAATCTTCGGAGCGTGGCGAATGCGCTCGCAAAGCTCGGTGTGTCGTTTGAGATCGTCGCCAGGGCCGAGGAGCTCGCCGGGGCAGAAAAGGTGATACTGCCGGGAGTTGGCGCGGCGGGAAGCGCGATGAAAGCGCTTCAAGAGCGTGGTTTTGCTGATGTGCTGCCGAAGCTCACGGTCCCCGTGCTCGGCATTTGTCTCGGCCTTCAAGTGTTTGCCGATGCATCGGAGGAGGACGATGCCAAGTGCCTTTCGGTCATTCCCGGCCGCGTCAAGCGCTTTCGCACAGAGCTCAAGGTCCCGCACATGGGATGGAACAAGGTGAAGTTACTTAAGGACTCACTGCTCACGCGGGGCATCCCCGACGAAAGCTTCTTCTACTTCGTGCATTCCTTCTATCCGGTCGTTGATACAGAATTTGCTATCGGACAGACGACATACGATGTAGATTTCACTGCCATCGCGCAAAAGAATAATTTCTACGGCGTACAATTTCACCCCGAGAAGTCGGCGGAGTGGGGAATGAAAATACTCGATAACTTTTGCCGCTTG
>Ga0154969_119_pt1 | contig 9215 bp, 10 predicted proteins | sample RifCSPhighO2_01_FD_105937 | JGI IMG/M metagenome (GOLD analysis project Ga0154969, IMG submission 105937) | Candidatus Sungbacteria bacterium RIFCSPHIGHO2_01_FULL_54_26 | reverse complement strand
CAAATTTTGCTGGAGCGGGGTGCGGCCAAGGTTTATGCCATTGATACCGCGCGTGGGAAACTTGCGTTAAAAATACGGCAGGACCCGCGGGTTGTCGTGATGGAGCAGACGGATGCGCGCGACCTCGCCGCTCTTCCCGAAAAAATTGACTTGGCGGTCATTGACGTATCGCTCATCTCGCTTCGGGATATACTCGCGTCAGCGCGGCGCCTGCTGGCGCCGAGCGGAGCCGTTGTCGCGCTCTTCAAGCCCCAGTACGAGACGCGCGATCCTGCGACACTGCATCATGGGATTGTCAAAGACGATGAGACGCGCGACGCATTGGTAAACGGCTTTATCTCATGGCTGAAAGAGCATCACTGGCACATCGTGTCGCACATCGTATCGCCCATCCGCGGCGCCAAAGGAAACACGGAATATTTATTTCATCTTATATCTAAAGGATAACCTTACTGATGTTTGCCATTCTTTTCATCATCATTTTTATCAGCGCGCTTATCCTCGTCCACGAGTGGGGGCATTTTTATGCGGCGCGGCGGCTGGGCGTGCGGGTAGATGAGTTTGGATTCGGTTTTCCGCCGCGGCTTTTCTCTATGGTCCGCAAAGGCGTTCGGTACTCGTTCAACGCTCTGCCTTTCGGCGGATTTGTAAAGATATTCGGCGAACACGGCGAAGGAGGGGGGAATACGGAAAGTTTTATCTCGCGTCCGGCGCGACATCGTTTTATTATCCTTGCGGCGGGTGTGTTCATGAACTTCTTTCTGGCGTGGGTCTTGTTTAGTGTCGCGTCCGGCATTGGGGTACCCACCGCAGGCGGCGAAGAAGCAGGCGTAGTGCCCGTGTCCGTGATCGGCGTATTGCCCGATTCTCCTGCAGAACAGGCCGGGATAAAGATTGGCGACCAGATTATTGAAGCGCGCGGGCAGGATGTATCACTGCGCATAGAAGACGAAGAAGATGTGCGCACATTTGCCGATGCGTATCGTGGCGAGGAGGTGCGGCTCATCGTGCGGCGGCAGGGAGAGATACGCGAGATCGTGCTCACGCCGCGCAGTATTTCTCCGGAAGGCGAGGGACCGCTTGGTATTATTTTGGGACGCCTGATGATTGAGCGAACTCCATGGTATCGCGCCCCCATAGCAGGACTTGAGTCGCTCGCGTACAGCACGGCGGCGATCGTGATGGGGCTGTTTGATTTGGTCAAGACACTCGCCATTGAGGGGCGACCGCCGCCCGGCATATCGGGGCCGATTGGTATCATCCGTTTTGCGGGCGATTCACAGGCGCTTGGTATTGCCTATTTTCTCCAGTTCGTGGGCGTCTTATCAGTTAACCTCGCGGTGCTCAATTTTCTCCCGATTCCCGCGCTTGACGGCGGCAGAATCTTTTTCCTCCTGATAGAAAAAATAAAGGGTACGCCGATAAGTCAGCGCGTAGAGCAGGCCGCGCATACCGCGGGCTTCATCGTCCTCGTCCTCCTCATGCTCATCATCACCTACAAAGACCTCGCGCATGTTTTATAGAGAATCACTCTTTCCGCAATGCATAAGTTCACATACATCTGGCACTTCTCGTAAAGCGAGGAGTCATGCGCCAATACAACAGGTTTCGTGATACCCAAGGATTGTTGTCTCTCTGGGAGCGTACGCTACGCTTCCGAAGTATGAGAGACCAACAAGAGGTGGAGCGGAGAGTGAAGTTCCTGTCATTCTGGCAGGAACATGGGGACAGAGCGACCAAAGACGCCTTTAGCGTCTCCCGCCGTACCCTCTTCCGGTGGCAGGCAGTTCTCTCACAGGAACGAGGGAACCTCAACGCCCTTGATCCGAAAAGCAGGGCACCGAACAAGAAACGGCAACGTCAATATCCTCCCGGGTTCACGAAGCGCGTCATTGCCCTCCGTAACCTTCATCCCCGTCTGGGCAAGGAGAAGCTGGCGGCCCTCCTTCGTGCGGAGGGATACGCCATATCGGTCTCGTTCACGGGCAGAACGCTCGGAGATCTCAAGCAGCAAGGCCGGCTTCCGAACCCGAAGCGCCTTTCCTTTCAGGGCAGGACAGGAAACCTCACCGAACGCGTATCCAGGCGAAAAAAGAAGCTCCGCCGTCCCAAAGGATATCGCGTCCTGGAAGCAGATACCGTCGTCAGATTCATTGACGGCGTGAAGCGGTATGTGCTCACCGGCATTGATACCGAGCGGAGAACGGCATTTGCCGGAGCGTATACGAATCACGGATCCGCGAGCGATGCTGACTTCCTGAGAAAAACGCACACCGCACTGCCGGACTGTCCCCCCGACGTGCAGACGGACAACGGATCGGAGTTTGCGCTCCACTTTCATGCGGCCGCGCGGGAGACGGGATTGCATTTCCATACCTACCCGCGCTCTCCCAAAATGAACGCCCACGTGGAGCGCTTCAATCGGACGCTGGAGGAGGAGTTTCTTTCACATCATCGCGCGCTGTTACGGGATGACATTGCCGCCTTCAACGCAAAACTGATGGTGTGGCTCCTGTGGTACAATGCCGAGCGTCCGCATCATGCGCTTGGACAGGTCTCTCCCTTCCGTGCCATGATGCGATCATTACCTGCTCGGGAGTGCCAAAAGTGGTGGACTTATACACGCAGTTGACACAGGACAGGGAAGGGAGTATGATGAGGTGTAGAGCTTAGTATTAAAACACATTCGTGGCTTAGCAGAGGGATATTCGCTTGTTTTGCAAGGCCAAAAGCGTTTTAAGAAGAGCGAGGTCGTTTAAAGTTCTGGTAGTAGGTGATAGTCGGTAGGTAGTAGGACTGATGATAAGATCATCTGCTACAACCTACACGCTCATTCCTACAACCTCGTTATTTCGTGGCCTTCCAAGATCAGCGAAGCGGAGGCGGCGGATGGCAGGACGATCGTCCGCGCTATGATGTCACTTGTTCCAAGTGCGGCGCGCCCGATACTGTCCCGTTCCCCCCGACTCCAGGACGCGATGTCTTTTGCCGGAATTGTTGGCGTGAAGCCAATCCCCGGCCGATGAATCGCGGCGGCGGACGCGGCTTTAGCCGATAGTCCCTACAAAAATCCCCCGACGTACGTCGGGGGATTTTTGATTTTCTACGGCGCCACTGCTATGATCCCCGCATGGCAATGCCTTTGCGCGACTGCCGCATATGCGGCAAAATGCTGTTGCTGTCGCCGGAAAAGAAATCCGGCTTGTGCGACGTATGCCGCCGCGCGCCGCCCCGACGGAAATGCCTGAAGTGCGGCATCGCGCTCCTCGCGGGCAGGGAGCAGGCAGGGGGACTATGCCAGCGCTGTAGTACGGCACAAGTGCGGTGTACGACGTGCAGTCGGGCGCTGACAAGCGCCATGGAAAAAAGCTCGGGTCTCTGCAACAGATGCAAAGCCGCGCCTGCGCCTAACGCCAAGACAATGGCGGCAGGCATCTCGCGCGGCAGAATACGTCGATGAAAACCTACGACCATCTCATCATCGGCGGCGGCATCGCCGGCGTCACTGCCGCCGAGACGATCAGAAGCAGAGATGCGGCCGCGGCGATCGGCATCATATCGCATGAGCCGCACTTTTTGTATTCCCGCGTGCTTCTGCCCGCATATATAAAAAAGAAAATCAGGCGCGAGCAGATTTTTTTACGCACAGAGGATGATTTTATACAGCGCGGCATTGATCTCCTGCGCGGACGCACGGCGGAACGCGTGGATACGGCGGCTCGGCGGGTCGTGCTCGCGGACGGAGAAGAAATCGGATACGGGAAACTACTGATTTCTGCGGGAGGCAGGGTGCAGGCGTGGACGCATGGGAAGGCAGAGCAAAATATATTTCGCCTGCAGACACTCGATGACGCGGATCGGCTCTCTGTGGCGCTGGATACCGTCCGCCGGCCGGTCGTGGTCGGCTCTTCGTTCATAGCGTTGGAATTCATCGAGACGTTTCTCCTGCGCAGTATTGCCCCACGCGTGCTGGTCCGCGGACCGCATCTTTTTGACACCATGCTGGATGAGGATGGCGCTTCTCTGCTTGATGAGCACTTGACCCAAAAAGGCGCAGAGCTCATCTACAGCGATGAAATATCGGGTCTCGCGCACCAAGGGGCGCTTGTGCAGATTGAGACGCACAGGGGCAACATTTTGGAGACGGATGCCCTGGGCGTAGGCATAGGCGTGGCCCGCAATATATCGTTTCTTGAGGGCTCGGGCATTGCGTGCGGCAGGGGTGTTTATACGGATGCGCTTCTAGAAACAAATGTCCCTGGGGTCTTTGCAGGAGGGGACATTGCCGAGTATTTTGACACGCGGCTGCAGAGACGCGTGATGGTCGGCAATTGGACCAACGCTATGCTCCAGGGAAGACACGCGGGATTAAATATGACGGGGGCAAAAATTCCGTTTTATGCTGTGCCTACCTACTCAATTGTCAATCTAGGACTCAATATTACGGCGTTGGGCGAATGCGATGGCACGCTTGAGAGCGTGAGCCGAATGGATCGGACGACCCGTCGGTATGAGCGCTTTTTTATGCGTGACGGCGTGCTGGTTGGGGCGTTTCTTATCAACCAGTTTGCCGACAAGCCGTTTCTCACAGAACTCATCGCGCGGGGGGTCGTCGTTGCGCCGTACGCGGAGCGGCTGAACGATATGTCATTTGACATCCGCGCTATATCGGCGATAATGCAGAAAAGAATCTAAAACGTAATTGCATTTTTTATGGAAGAAAGCCAGTCAGTACGAGAAGAGACATCTGCAAGCCGGGAGGCGGCAAATCCCTATGTCATCCCGATCTCCATCCTGGTCGCCGGAGGGCTCATTGCCGGGGCGGTGCTCTATTCCAATGGCTCGGGTGTTGTCTCGGCGCCTGCGGATCAGCAAGCGGTTACGGGTACGGCGGCTACGGGAGATTTGGTTGACGACGACCCGATACTGGGTAATCCAGATGCGCCGGTTACTCTCGTTGAGTTTAGCGACTTCCAATGCCCATTTTGCAGAAGATTCTACCAAGAGACCCTCCCGCAAATCAAGAAAGAGTACCTCCAAACCGGAAGAGCAAAGCTTGTGTATCGCGACTTTCCACTCGTACAGATTCATCCCGGAGCCCTGCCCGCCGCGGAAGGCACCCAATGCGCTCATGAGCAGGGCAAATTCTGGGAAATGCACGACGCGATATTTGACGAACAAGAAAAACAAGGGTCAGGCACGGTCCAATTTACCGCTGACGATGTGAAGCGGTGGGCGGCAAGCATCGGACTGAATGCGTCACAATTTAATGCTTGCCTTGATTCCAGAAAATACCAGCAGGAGGTTGAAAAAGACATTGCAGACGGCTCTGCCGCCGGAGTAAGCGGAACCCCAGCCACATTCATCAACGGGCGGCTCGTGTCCGGCGCCCAGCCGTTCGCGGCTTTCAAAGCCATCATCGAAGAAGAGCTCGCGAAATTGAAAAAATAGTATCTATGGCAAACGTCACCATCTACTCAACGCCGTTTTGCGTGTACTGCAAAATGTCCAAGGATTTCTTTCAGAAGCATAACGTCGCCTACGAAGAAAAAGACGTTGCGGTTGACCTTGCCGCGCGCGAGGACATGATTCGCAAGTCAGGACAGATGGGAGTGCCCGTCATTGACGTGGACGGTACTATTGTCGTCGGCTTTGACCAGGGGCGGCTGAAGCAACTGCTCCATTTGGACGCGGTTGCATAGGATCGTATGGATAGAAGTCAGCGTATGTTCGGGGTGTCGAGAAAAATGGTCATCCGGACGCTGGCGGCGCTCATCGCAGGAGCGACCGCGTTTTATATTGCGTCACTTATCTGGTACGGGCGCGGCACTTCTGACGTGCGGGAAGACCGCTCCGTACCCGCATTCGCCCTGAAAGATTACGAGGGAAATGAAGTGAGGGAATCCGATCTTAGAGGGAAACCCGCCGTCATCATGGTGTGGGCCTCATGGTGCCCGTTCTGTGCCGAGCAGATCGCGCATCTTGATGCGGTAAAAAGAGAGTTTGGCGATGCGATTATGATAGTCGCGATCAATCGTGCGGAATCGCTCGCGCACGCTATGCAGGGGAACGCTCTGCCCGAAAAGGCAGCGGGAACGATTTTTCTCCTCGACCCCGACGATGCGTACTATCGCGCGATCGGGGGTTTTGCCATGCCCGAAATGCTTTTTATTGATCGCGACGGCAGGGTCGTGCTCCACAAGCGCAGCCCGCAATCCCGGGAAGCATTGCGCAGGCGCATAGAAGATCTCCTCGCCCGATAATTGACACGGTCTGCGGGGCGTGATATTCATGTGGACGGCATTTCTTTTGTCCGTGTCGTTATCCCTGTGCCGGAATGCCAGTTTCCGTAGGGCGGCCTGCCGCGGCCCACGCCTCCTTTGAGGGATATGCGCTGGCGTTGATGACGAGAAAGTTCTCCCGCACGCGCTGACGCTCGAGGCGGCGCGTATAGGGAATGATAAAGAGGGGAGTCGTGCGGCGCGACGGAATGGCGCGTGCAAGAAGAAAAAGCTCATCAAGTCCCTGCTCAAGAGATGCCTCATATTCTTCAGGAGAAAACGCCTTGATGAGTAGGCGCGGATTGCTGTCCTTGCCCTCGATTAGGAGATCCACTTCGGGGTATTTCCATCCATCGGCCGATACAATGGGAATCAGCTCGCGCACATGCAATTGCGACAGCCGATATCCGTATCGCTCGATGCAATCAACGCACAATTGCGCTACGATGCGCTCACGCGCCATACGCGCGGTATCGGTGGCGTCATCGGCCATATCGCGCAATACCATGTACGGCGCGCGGCGGGAAAAGATGAAAAACTGCTCATTGAGACGAAGATAGCGAAGGGTAGTTGCCATAAAATGAAACAGTCAGTAAACGCCTTGCCGATGACCGATACGCGTTACGATAATGAGTGACCTATCTTTTGCAATGCGATAAATCATGCGATACGGCCAAATCCTGATGCTATAAAAATTCTTGTTCTTGCCGTGCAGCTTCTTTCCAGCATAAGGATCACGGGTGATCGCGGCCAGCATGATCGTCACGCGTTCCCTACTTCGTTCCTGAAGAGCGTCGAGTTCTTTTTGCGCTCTTGACGTGAGTACGACGAGAAACGCCATAGGGTGTGTCCGCTTTATCAGCAAGTACATATCCCTGCTTCGCAAGGATCTCGTCGAGTGTAAGATAGTTCTTATATGTGCCCGAAGCGAAATCCCGCTCGACCTTATCGATATCCTTCTGCAGATCCGGAAATTCCTCCCACACTTCAATTGTTTCGAGCAATGATTCGAACTCCTCAACTGAAATTATAACGACCTTGGGGCGGCCATTTTCGGTAAGCGTGAAGTGGGTATTGGGTTTCTGCACCTCCTCGGCGATTTCGAAAATACGCTTGCGCGCCTCGGAAATGGAAAGTGTGGTTTTTGAGTTCATGGTGTGTACATAATAACGTACACCACTGCATGGTGTCAAACAGTGAGTAATCCACAGGCCTTCATACTCTTAAAATCCTTGGCGCTGACGACGACGTGATCAATGATTTGGATGCCAAGAATCTTGCCTGCTTCAGCCAACTGCGCGGTCATGCGGATGTCTTCGGCGGATGGTTCCGGATCGCCGGAGGGATGGTTATGCGCGATGATGATCTGGGCCGCCGCATTGCTTATGGCCGGCTCAAACACTTCGCGCGGGTGTACGATGCTCGCGTTGACCGTGCCGACGGACACGGTGCGCCGCGCGATCTCGCGGTTGCGCGCATCCAAGAAGAACACCACGAGGTGCTCCTGCTTGTGATCGCGTATATCACGCAATTCGCGCCATACGTCTTCGGGCGACATGAGCAGTTCTGATTTTTTGCCCATGAGTAGGCGGCGTCCGAGTTCAAATGAAGCCGCGATCTCGCACGCTTTGGCCGTGCCAAGGCCGAAGAGTTTTTTGAGCGCAGGCGCGTCTGCCGCGGACAGGCCGTCTCCACCAAGGCGCTTGAGAATACTGCCGGAGAGTTCAACAGCGCTCATGCCCTTGACGCCCGTGCGGAGCAGTATGGCGAGCAGTTCGGTGTTGGAGAGTTTATTGGCGCCGTACGCGAGAAGCTTTTCGCGGGGGCGATCTATGCGCGGTAAGTCCTTGATGCGCATAGTGTCTATCTTACCATGGGAACGTATCGTGACTCCAATGCCGGTTGAAACGGGCAATTCGCGCGCGTCTCTCCTCGGGGGTTGCCGAAAAACAATGTGTTATTCCTCAACCGTAACAGACCCAAATTGTCGCGCGTGCAGGTGATCGTGATAATTCCATTTTCCCGCCGTATCGAATGTGAAGTCCCAGCTCTCTCCGGGCTTGAGGCCGCGGCACGCGTCAAACGTGCTTCCCATGCATCCGCCGGTCGTGGGATAGCTTTGGTGCGTGGGGTGTATGGCGGACGCGGGCCATGTGTCCTGACCACTGTCGTTCTTGAAGGCGACGGTCGTGCCTTTTTTGACCGATATCGCCACAGGAGAAAATCCCGCATCCGTATAGCGGATGATGACGGGCTGTATCTTTACCTCGCCCGAAAGTGCAACATCTGGGTCTGTCGTCTGGTCTGCGGACTGTCCTGCCTGCTTTTGTTCATACGCCGAAGGCATCATCGGGGCAGGGGATCCTCCCTGTTGCATGTACCACCAAGCGCCTCCTACGACCGCGGCAACAATAATGGCGACAAAAATCGTTTTTGACATAATGCACTTGATAATAAAAAATAATTATTTCTCCATTATATCCTTGTGGCGAGCTTTGTGCCAAGGATAAGAGTTTGCTACCAGTTGAACCCGGTCCGAGCGGTAAGACCAAATTTGAAAGCGTGGAACGATTTGCTTAACTTTTCAACAAATATCCAATTGATCTTTGACTTTACCCATTGCGCATAGTATACTATCTGTACTATGCAAAAAGGGGATAAAATGCATAGTACGAGATAAATGCTATGCTAAAAGCTACAGTTTCCAAGCAAAAACAGGACAGAGACAGGCTTCTTTCACTTCCTTACGTAGAACGAACCAAAGAGAAAGATGCTCAAAAATTGATGTCTTCTGACCTCATAAAGGTCATTTTAGGGCCCCGTCGAGCGGGTAAGTCTGTCTTTGCCTTGATGCTTCTCAAGGCACATAACTTCGCATACTTTAACTTTGACGATGAATCGCTCCCCGGAGAAGAAAAGATTGACCTTGATGAG
>Ga0154969_106_pt1 | contig 13569 bp, 13 predicted proteins | sample RifCSPhighO2_01_FD_105937 | JGI IMG/M metagenome (GOLD analysis project Ga0154969, IMG submission 105937) | Candidatus Sungbacteria bacterium RIFCSPHIGHO2_01_FULL_54_26 | reverse complement strand
CATATCACGCGCACGATCGTCTCAACCGATGACCCGCAAATCGCGGAAGTCGCGCGGCACTTCGGCGCTGACGTGCCTTTCATGCGTCCTGCCGATATCTCGCAAGACCTTTCCACGGACGTGGAATTTCTGCTCCATGCCCTCGGTTTTTTGAAAGAAAAAGAAGGGTATGAGCCGGACGTCATAGTGCGCCTGCCGCCGACGTCGCCTTTGCGCACCGCAGCGCATATTGATGAAGGTATTGACGTGCTTTTGCACAATCCGGAGGCAGACGCCGTGCGCCCGATTTGTACAGCGCCCAAGCATCCGTACAAAATGTGGCAAATAGCCGAGGATGGTATTTTTCTCGAGCCGTTTCTGCCCAGTTCCTTTACGGGATTTGATCAGCCGAATAATTTGCCGCGGCAAATGTTCCCCACGGCATACATCCACACCGGCGCCATGGACATCATGCGCTGTGCCACGATACGGGAGCAAAAATCAACATCCGGCAAGCGGCTGGCCCACTTTTTCATGCGTCCCGAGGACGCGGTAAACATTGACTATCCGGTGGATTTTGAAATAGCCGAGTTTTTGATGGAAAAACGCTTAAGCGCCACCTAAAATTATCTTGACGATCGTCAGAGTAATTTTAGTTGAGAGGCCGAAACCAGTAAAGATTGGCTGGTGTTATACATGATGAAAAACCTGTAGGTATGAAGAAAAAGGAACTGATAACCGTAGCGATCAGCGGGGGATTTGACCCTGTGCATGTAGGGCATGTGCGCATGTTCGCGGCCGCGCGGACGCTGGGCGACCGGCTCGTCATTATCCTGAACAATGACAACTGGCTTAGGAAGAAGAAACGCCACGTCTTTATGCCTGAAAAAGAACGCAAAGAAGTATTGCGCGCATTCCGCGCTGTAGACGAAGTCGTGCTGACAGAGCATGGCAAGAACCCGGAGGACATGAGCGTGGCGAAAGAATTGGCGCGTCTCAAGCCAGACATATTTGCCAACGGCGGCGACCGGTTTGCGGACAATGTGCCGGAAGTCGCGGTATGCAAAAAGATCGCCTGCAAAATGGTATTTCGCGTAGGCCGCGGGGGCAAGGTGCAGTCAAGCTCATGGCTGTTGAACAATTATGCCGTCGCCGCGCAGTACAATGGCAGAAATAATATTCAAGCGCGTACTATGGAGGCTTAGCCTCCGTATATACGGAGGATAATCCTCCATAGTAATATGCTCAACGGAAACCAAAAATTCGATTTCAACGACCTGTTTATCTTTGAGATGGCCAACAACCATCAAGGGCTGAAGGAGCACGGGCTGAAGATTATCAACGCGATGGCCGATATTGCCGACCGGCAGGGCGTGCGCGCGGCAGTAAAACTGCAGTTCCGCGATCTGGATACCTTTATCCATCCGGATTGGCGGGAATCAAAAGACAACAAACACATCCCGCGCTTTCTCTCCACGCGTCTTACGGACGAGGAATTCGGCGCGCTGGTAGAAGAGACCAAGCGCCGGGGCATGGTGTCCATCTGCACGCCGTTTGACGAGCCGTCCGTAGACCGCATTGAACGGCTCGGCATAGAAGTCGTAAAAATCGGGTCGTGCTCGGCGCATGACTGGCCATTGCTTGAGCGCGTGGCCGCGGCAGGCAAGCCGGTGATCTGTTCCACTGGGGGGCTAACCGTCCGTGATATTGATAAAATTGTCAGCTTTTTCCAAAAACGCGCGGTGCACTTTGCGCTCATGCACTGCGTCGCGATGTATCCCGCGCCCAACAATAAACTCCATCTGAACCAGATCGAAATCATGCGCACCCGCTACCCTGGCATCACGATCGGCTTTTCTACGCATGAGGACCCGTCCAATATGAATGCCATACGCGTGGCATACGCCAAAGGCGCCCGCATTTTTGAAAAGCACGTCGGATTCCCGACAGACGAGATTTCGCTCAATGCGTATTCCGCAACGCCCCAGCAGGCCGAGGCGTGGATCGGGGCGTATAAAGAGGCGGCAGAGGCATGCGGCCACGAGGGCGAGCGCACAATCGAGGAAAAAGAAATTGCTGATCTCAAGTCGCTCATGCGCGGCGTGTACGCGAAAGAAGAAATATCCAAAGGGTCGGTGATCACTCGCGAAAAAGTATTTTTCGCCATGCCATTGCAGGAGGGGCAATTGGTCAGCGGGCGCTGGGCAGAGGGTCTGGTCGCAGACCGCGACTACGAGGTCAACGAGGGCGTGTCATCTGCATTGCGCCCCGAGCGTCCGTCAAAAAAAGATATCGTGTATCACTCCATCCATGCGGTAAAAGGCATGCTGAATATGGCGCGCATTCCGCTCAACCACGATTTTGCGGTGGAATTGTCGCACCACTACGGTATTGACCGCTTCCACGAAACGGGCTGCACGATCGTGGAGTGCTTTAATCGCGAATATGCAAAAAAGCTGATCGTGCAATTGCCCGGCCAATGGAATCCCGAGCACTTCCACAAGCGCAAGGACGAGACCTTTCATGTTCTCGCTGGCCTCCTGGAAGTGCAGGTAAATGGCAGGCGCAAAGCATTAGAGCCGGGCGATACGCTTTGGGTGCCGCGCGGCGTGGTGCACGGATTCGGCACGGCAACAGGGTCGATTTTTGAAGAGATTTCCACGACGAGCCACGCAGACGATTCGTTTTATGCGGATCGCCACATTGCGGCGCTTCCGCGCGAAGACCGCAAGACGCGGCTCTTGAACTGGGGCCAGCACCAAATGGAGGACATTACGGAAGAGGAACTCGCCGGCGGCGTATGACCTGTTTGAAGTGGAACTTCAAACATGAGTTGGCAGGAGGTGTCTGACTGCGGTAGGATGGCAGTATGATCAAAGTAGCTGTTTTTGATTTTGACGGCGTGATCGTGGATTCTAACCACGCCAAGGAAGCCGCTTTTTACCGCCTCTTTGACGGCAACGAAAAGATACCGCGCGCCGTCGTGCGGGACGTGGTGCGGCGCAATGTCGGTACGCGCTTTGACATATTGCGCGATATTTTCGTGCTCGCCGGTGTTCCCGCAGAGCGCATCTCCCCTATGGTACAGGAGCACGCAGAGCGTTTTGACGCGAGCGTGCAGGAGTGGATTGCAAAACAAGGACTTGCGCCCGGAGCCGCGGAAACCCTGCAGGAGTTGAAACAGCGCATGTGTCTGTACATCAACTCGGCAACGCCGGAAGATGCTCTGCACGCGACCGTAAAAAATCTCGGCATTGCGGACCACTTTCACGGCATCCACGGCGCGCCTTCGACTAAAGAAGAAAACCTGCGGGCGATTCTCGGGCGCGAAGGTATTGAGCCGACAGAGGCCGTGGTCATTGGCGACGGCGAAGGGGACTGGTATTCGGCAAAAGCGACCGGCGCCCATTTCATAGCCGTTGCCTCCGGCTTCCATGACTGGAGCGCCTATACCGACGGCTTTCCAGTTATCTCCGGCATTAGCGAAGCCCGCGACATCGTCGCAAAAATTTCCTAGCGATACCGAATGTATTAACTATCACTTTATGTTATGAAGGTAAAAATTATCGGGGCGGGGTCTATCGGCAATCATTTGGCGCAGGCGTCCAGGAGAATGGGATGGGAGGTTGCCATCGTGGATGCGGACGCGGCGGCTTTGGAACGCACCAAACAGGACATTTATCCCAAACGCTATGGCGCGTGGGATACCGCGATACGGCTTTTCAAGGCAGGCGAGGAGCCGAAAGAAGGATTTGATATCATCATGATCGGCACCCCGCCGGATTCGCACATGAAATTGGCATTGTCTGCAATCGCCGAAGATCCAAGAATTTTGCACATTGAAAAACCGATGGCAACCCCTGATCTCGCGGGCGTGGCGGAGTTTGAGCAGGCGATGCGCGAGCATCCGCAGACGATCGTGACTGTGGGGTATGACCACGCGGTGTCGGAGAGTGCCGCATTCGTGCGCGACATGGCAATGAAAAAAGAAATGGGAGAAATCATCACGATTGATGTGGAGTTCCGCGAGCACTGGAAAGGGATTTTCGGGGCGCATCCGTGGCTCGCGGGGCCGTGGGAGACGTATCTGGGATATTGGAAGCGCGGCGGCGGCTCGGGCGGCGAGCATTCGCACGCCCTGCACCTGTGGTTTTATTTCGCGCGCGCGCTCGGCTGGGACGGCGCAGACAGCGTGAAAGCCATGTTTGACATGAAGAGCGAGCAGGGTGCGGAATATGACCGCATTGCGGCATTTCTTTTGAAAACGAAGAAAGGCGAATCAGAGTGGAACTCTCTGATCGGCAGAGTGGTACAGGATGTAGTAACGTATCCGGTGCGCAAGTGGGCGCGCATGCAGGGAGACAAAGGATATATCGAGTGGTACTGCAATGGCGTACCCGAAGGCGATCTGGTGCGCTGGCAGATTGACGGACAGGAAGCACAAGAGAAGATATTCGCCAAAAAGCGGCCGGATGATTTTTACCGAGAGACCGTGCATTATCAGGCATTGCTCGCCGGAGACATCAAGCCCGAAGATTCCCCGCTTTCATACGCCCGCGGCCGCGAGGTTATGAAGGTGCTGAAAGAGGCATATGCCGTATGACTACTATATTTTTATAGCTGGATGAAAGGCACGAGACGGTCATTCCAACTTTGGTTGAAATGGCCTTTTTCAATGGCGGGACATTTTGGAGGGGGCGGTCGTTTTATGATAGAATCAAATAAATAGAGGGCGTATGAAAGACACCTGTTGTATCATCGCGGAATTCGGGATGCTCCACGAAGGGAGTATCGGTACGGCTTTGCGCATGGCGGACGCGGCAAAAGAATTAGGCGCTGACGCGGTAAAATATCAGACGCACATTGCCGACGCCGAGACGCGCAAAAACGCGCCAATGCCGAAATATTTTTCCGGCGAGCCGCGCTGGGACTATTTTACGCGCACGGCATTCACGCTTGATCAGTGGAAAGTGCTCAAAGCCCATTGCGACAAAATAGGCATTGAATTTATATCATCGCCTTTTTCTTTGGAAGCCGTTGATCTGCTGGAAGAGGTAGGGATGAAGCGATACAAGATTCCTTCCGGAGAAGTGACCAATATTCCGTTTTTGGAGCGCGTGGCAAAGACAGGCAAGCCGGTGATTCTCTCATCGGGCATGAGTCCGTGGAAAGAAATTGATCGTGCGGCGGAAACGATTAAAAAAAACGGCAATCATCTGACGGTGGTGCAGTGCACGAGCATGTATCCCACACCGCCGGAAAAAGTGGGGCTGAATGTGATGCAGGAGATGGCGGAACGCTATACGTGCCCGGTCGGGCTTTCCGATCAGTCGCTGACCAATTATGCGGGATTCGCCGCGGCGGCTCTCGGGGCTTCCATTATTGAAAAACACATCACGCTGTCGCGCTGGGTATATGGCAGTGACGCCAAGCACTCGGTGGAGCCGGACGAGTTCCGCGACTTTGTCGCGGGCGTGCGAGCAATAGGAAAAATGCGCCAGAATTCAGTGGACAAGAACGATATTTCCGCGGTCGCGGAGATGAAGCCGATTTTCGAAAAAAGTGTCGTTGCTGGCCGCGATCTCCCTGCGGGGCACACGTTGACGTTTGGGGATATGCGCTTCAAAAAGCCAGGCACGGGACTGCGGGCCGACCGCTACCGCGAGGTTCTGGGCAAAAAGCTGAAAACTGCCGTGCGCCAGGATGATGATATCTTGCCTGAAGCGATACTATGAATACCTCCGCGAAAAGAAAAATCTGCGTGGTCGTACATTCCCGTGCGAATTATGGCAGTATCAAAAGCGTCATGCGCGCAATCCGCGCGCATCCGGATTTGGAATTGCAGGTGGTTGTTGGCGCATCCGCGCTGTTGGACCGATTCGGCTCGGTGGTGAATATCATAGAGAAAGACGGTTTTATTCCCGATGCCAAGGTGCATTTTATCATTGAAGGCGAGACGCCGGCGACTATGGCAAAATCAGCAGGACTGGGACTCGTGGAATTGCCTACGATTTTTGATCGCCTCAAACCGGATATTGTCGTGACGGTAGGGGATCGGTTTGATACCATACCAACGGCCATCGCCGCCGCATATATGAATATTCCTCTTGCGCATACCATGGGCGGCGAGGTAACGGGCACGATTGACGAGAGCGTGCGACATGCGATCACGAAATTGGCGCATATCCATTTTCCGGCAAGTAAGGACGCTGCCGAACGCATCATCCGCATGGGCGAAGAACCAGACATGGTGCATATGGTAGGATGTCCTCGCATTGATGTGACTGCTGAAGTGATGCGTGAGGACGGTAATGCGCCGAACAGCGCCTCCTTGTCGGAAAGCGGCGTCGGCGTGGAGATTGATTTTGAAAAGCCGTTTTTGCTTGCCGTGCAGTACCCCGTAACCACCGAATACGGGCAGAGCGAGCATCAGATCAATGAAACGCTGGCGGCATTGCGCGAACTGGCTCTTCCCACGGTTATGCTGTGGCCCAATGTAGACGCGGGAAGCGAAGATGTCGCGCGGGGCATGCGCAAATTCCGCGAGCAGTATCCGGACGCGCCGATACGCTTTTATAAAAATCTTCCCACGGAAATGTTTGTGCGCCTCATGATGCGTACCACCTGCATGATCGGTAATTCTAGTATGGCAATACGCGAGGGTGCCCACATAGGAGTGCCGGCAGTCAATGTGGGTACGCGCCAGAGCGGACGCGAGCGGGGGCACAACGCCATTGATGCCGGCTATGATCGCAAAGATATTGCGGATGCGATTCGGCGCCAGATGGCGCAGGGTCGTTATCCGAGCGAACACATCTACGGCGACGGAAAAGCAGGCGAACGCATCGCCGAAATTCTTGCGCACTGCACCGTGCGGGTTCAGAAAAGGATTACATACTGATCTGTGGAAATTCTCGGCATCATCCCCGCGCGGGGCGGGTCAAAATCCATTCCGATGAAAAATCTGGCATTGCTTGCCGGCAAGCCCCTGCTTGCCTATGCGTGCTCTGCCGCGGCCGCAAGCAGACGCATCACGCGCGTGATCGTGAGCACGGATGATGAAAAAATCGCCGCAACCGCCCGCGCGTGCGGCGCCGACGTGCCGTTTATGCGTCCTGCGGAACTTGCGGCTGACGATACGCCCGCACTTCCGGTCATTCTCCACGCGCTCAATCATTTGGAAAAAGAAGAGCAGTATGCTCCGGACATCGTGGTGTATCTCCAGCCCACGTCGCCTTTGCGTCGTGCAGGGGATATAGACGGCGCGATTGCGGCGCTTGAGCAAAGCGGCGCTGATAGCGCGGTGAGCGTCGTAGAAGTTCCGCACCAGTTCGGTCCCGCATCCGTTATGGTGATGGAGGGCGGCATGCTCAAGCCGTACGAAACAGGCCCGCACGTATTGCGCAGACAGGACAAGCAAAAAATCTACGCCCGCAACGGTCCGGCAGTGCTCGCTATCAAACGCGCGACGCTCATGGAGAAGAATTCTCTGTACGGCGACACCATCGTGCCATACATCATGCCTCCCGAATATTCCCTAGATATTGATACGCCGCTTGATTTGGAACTGGCAGAATTTTTGCTCAAAAAGCGCGGCGCATGAAAACGATTGGGATTGCGATTTTTGAAGGCGTGGCCTCGAAAAATATTCTGCGCACGCAGATTTTGCCGGCTCTTTTGGCGCGTCCTGATGTGCAGGTGGCGCTCGTTGCCAAGAGCAGGGAGCGGGTTGCGTATCACGAAAAAGAATTCAACGACGCGCGCATATCGTATACCGTGATTGAGCCGCACCGCCCGAAAGGGCTGGATGCTTTTTTTGCCCGACTCAAGTTTTTTCTTCTCCGCACCGAGACCACGGTCATGCGCCAACGCGCGACGGCTCCATCGCCCCTGCATTTTTTTCTGTGGTCCCTGCTCAATCAGGCGCTTGCGCGGCCTACGGTCCAGAAAATAGTGCGCTGGGGCGATTACGCGCTTGTGCGCCCCCTGTCCTATGCGGTGTATTTTGAAAAGCATCGTCCTGATATCATTGTCGCGGCGAATCTTTTTGACGAGGCCGAAGCGCAATTGGTGCGCGAAGCCCGTCTTCGCGGTATTCCGACGATAGGATTTGTCAATTCGTGGGACAAGACCACGGCCCGCTCCGGCATTCGGATATTTCCCGATCACTTCATCGTATTCAATGAACAGGTGCGTGATGAACTGGTGCGCTACCACGGCGCGGACCCTGCGAAGATTTTCGTCGGCGGCATACCGCAGTATGACCAGTACATGATTCGCACGCCTTCTCCCCGCGACGTATTTTTTAAAAGTATCGGCATAGACCCGCACATGAAGCTTGTGGTGTACTCACCCCTTGGTGGCACGTTCTGGTCCGGTGATTGGGCCATGATTGATTTTCTGCAGAAAATAGTGAGTGAGGGAAGGCTGGGCGTGAACGTCGCATTGCTGGTCCGATTTCCTCCCAATGAGTTCGTAAACGAAAAAGAACTTGCCTCGCGCCCGTGGCTCTATTATGATTACCCTGGGATGCGCTTTTCCACGGCGCGGGGAAGCGACTGGGATATGACGTTCCCCGAACTTGATCACTTGTCCGACACGCTCACGTACATGTCTCTGCTCATCTGCTATGCGTCGTCCATCAGCGTGGATGCGGCAATACTTGACCGTCCGGTTATTAATATACATTTCACGCTCGATGAAAGCGTACGATTCGGAGGATTTACGGTCGAGCAATTGTATCGGCTGACCCACTACCGCGCGGCACTCGCGTCCGGCGGTATTCGGCTTGTAGAAAATGCCGACGCGCTGGCCGCACAGGCCCGCGCGTACCTGGAACATCCCGTGCAAGACCGCAAGGGCCGTGCACGACTTGCCCGCGAGCAATGCGCATATCTTGATGGAAAATCAGGCGAGCGAATTGGGAATTTCATTTTAAACTATTTGTAATATTGGATATCGCCATGCAACCAGAATGCGCATTGTGCGGGTCAAAAGAATCGGCCGTCTTGAGAACCAAGGTGCGGGCGGGCGTGGAGCGCAAGGTATTTCGCTGTAACGCCTGCGGCCTTGTCTTTCTTGAGCCGCGCGATGAGGATTTGAAAGAATACTATCGCGAAGAATATCGCAAGGTGTATACGCCGGCACCCGGTCGCGTCTCCGCATCGGAAGAGATTTTCAAGACCTATCTGCCGATGCAAAAGATACGTCTTGATAAACTAGGCGGGATTCTCCACAAAGAGGCGCGGCTTCTCGACATCGGCTGTTCTGCGGGCCAATTCCTGAAAGCCGTGGCTCCGCATGTAGGTACCGCCATGGGTATTGAATACAATGAGAGCGACGCGGCGTTTGTGAGGAGCATAGGGTACAAGGTATGGTCTGTGCCGATTGAGGAGACGGATATTCCTTTGGCATCGCTCGACATCGTAACCGTGTATCAGACGTTTGAGCACGTCAAAGAGCCACAGCGCTTTTTGAAATCAATTGCGAAATATCTCAAGCCCGACGGCCATCTAGTGATAGAAGTACCCAACGTGCATGACCCCCTGCTCACCGTGTTTGCCGACGAAGGATACGAGGACTTTTACTATAAAGAAGCGCACCTGTTCTATTACGCGCCCGATACTCTGTGGCGCACGCTGGAGCGCGCCGGCTACAAAGGCGATGTTACGACCATTCAACGCTATCATGTGCTCAATTCGTTCTCGTGGATATATACCGGTACGCCACAGCGGAGCGCCGAAGTCGGCATGGGCGAGCCGTCACTGCCGATGGCCCAGGGTGTGGACGAGGATGTCGCGGCGCGATTCAACGCCTGGATTCGTGCGGCGGATCGGGCGTACAAGGATATGCTTATTGACCTGCATCTGGGCGAATCGCTCTTCTTTATCGGCACAAAGGTCCCAGAAACAAGCGCTTAGCCGCAGGAGTTATACCCCATGATGCAGTCGGAGAATCAAGCAAAAAATCTGCGTGTCGGCATTATCGGCGTCGGCATGGTCGGCACGCCCCTCAAGCGCTGGTTTGAGGAGCGGCAAGGATATCAGCGCGGCAAGGATCTGTTTCTTTCCGACATTGATCCCGCGAAGGGATTTTTTGACGATATCAACCACGCGGATGTCATTTTCATTTCAGTGCCCACGCCGCGCACGGCCACGGGTAGCGCGGGGCTCACTGCCGTAGAACAGGCGTTCGCGAAAATCGGAGCGGGAAAAATTGCCGTGCTCAAATCCACGGCGCCGCCGGGAACCACGGAACATTTTCAGAAAAAGTATCCTGCGCTGAAAGTGCTGTTCAATCCGGAATTTCTCACGGAGAAACGAGCATGGGAGGATTTTATAAAACCGGACCGCCAGATTGTCGGCTTTACGGCGGAAAGCATGGACGCCAGCCATGCGGTGCTGTCTTTGCTTCCCCGGGCGCCCTTCATGTCGCCATGGGGCATCAATACCTACCGGCCGACCAAGATTACGGCAACCGAGGCGGAGATCATAAAATACGGCGGCAATGTCTATTTCGCGCGGAAAATCAATTTTGCCAACGCGCTCGCGGATCTCGCGGCTTCGCACGGCGTGAATTACGAAAATATCCGTGCCGGCATGTCGGCTGATTTTCGCATCGGTGATTCGCATCTGGATGTAGCGCACGGAGGATACCGAGGTTTTGGCGGGTATTGTTTTCCCAAAGACACTGATGCTCTGATTGCGCACCTTGCTGAACGGGGGCTAAAAGAGGGTACCGGACTTTTGCAAAGCGACCGCGCGTTCAATGAAAACCTGCTGGTCTCACAGGGTCTGACGTGGGAAGAGGTCAGCGTGCATGACCACGAATGGATTCAAAAGAAGCTAAAAAACAAAAGCGTATGAAATACATCGTTACCGGAGGAGCAGGGTTCATCGGCTCGCACATTACCGATCAGTTGATCGCGCGGGGAGACGAGGTGCATGTCATTGACAATTTTCTCACGGGCAAGCGCGAGCGCGTGAATCCTCACGCAACCCTTCACGAGGGTGACATCCGCGATTTCAAATCCCTTGCGCCGATTTTCAAAGGAGCCGCGGGTGTGTTCCATACCGCCGCGCAACCACGTATGCAATACTCCATCCGGGAGCCCCAGCTTACGAACGACATCAATATTACCGGTACGCTCAATGTCTTGCTCGCGGCGCGCGATGTAGGGGTCCCGCGCGTGGTATACTCGGCATCTTCGTCGGCGTATGGCGCGTTGCACCCCATGCCTCTGCGCGAAGACATGGCGCCGGGTCCGATTATTCCGTACGCGATTCAGAAGCGCGTGGGAGAGCAATACTGCGCTATGGCATCGCAATTTTATGGACTGGAAACCGTGTCCTTGCGCTATTTCAACGTCTACGGCCCGCGTCAGACCACGGCCAAGGACGGGCCGTATGCCACGGTCATCGGCATTTTCCTGGAGCAGCGCAAAAATAATCAGCCCATGACTATTGTGCCCGACGGCGCCCAGCGCAGGGATTTCACGCACGTTACCGATACTGCGGGAGCAAATCTCCTCGCCATGTCATCAGCCAACGTGGGGAAGGGCGAGATCATCAACATCGGTACCGGCGTCAACTACAGCGTGCGCGAAGTCGCGGACATGATCGGGGGCGCTACCGAGTTTGCGCCGGCCCGTCAGGGAGAAGTGAAAGAAACACTCGCGGACAATACCCGCGCGCGGGAGCTCCTCGGCTGGTCTCCTCAGATATCGTTTGAAGCAGGCATCGCGGATCTCAAAAAGTCCTACGGACTTGTCTAAGATGCAGGGATTCGTCAAGATTTTTGACGAAGCAGGGATGGTATGGTATATCAAAGATATCGGGTCAGGCGCGTTTATGCCTGATCTTTGGTCTTTGTTTCAGGAAGAGGATGACGTATGAAAATCTCGTATTACGGCTACGATAATGTCTTCAAGGCGCTTTTTCCGCTGGTTATCAAAGAGGCGGAAGGGGCGCGCGGGCATGAACAAGGAGTGTGGCTCCCGCCGCAAGTGCGCGATGTTGCGGCGGAGCGCAAGAATGAAGTACTTGATTGCGACGTCGTGCTCCTCGGCCTTTCTTCATTCCAGACGCAGGAAGAAATGACGGTGATAGGCACATGCCGCCGGGTCGTGATTATTGCCGACTGTCCGGGAAGTGAACTACGGCCGAAGGCGCAGACGTGGGTGCGGGAACAGGCCGCACTCCCGAGGCGCGAGCGGAAGCTGAAAGGATTGCTGCTGGCACTGGAATCGTCTCGTCAGAAAGCGATTGAATTCGGGTATCCGCCGGAGGATATCCATTTCGTTGGTGTACCGCCGCACTGGGGTATTTCATATCGTCAGATGAAGGAGATTGACGTACCTGCAGTACGCGCGCGGCTGTCCGAAGGATTTCTCGTGTTCGTGCCGGGGGGTAAAAATCCTTTGCTGACGAATACGCTCCTGCGCCACAGCATTGTAGCTGGCAGGGAGGTAATCGGCGAGCAATTTCTGCTTGGGTTCGCGCCTCATCCGGGCGAGAAACCAGAAAACTGGGGCGAGGTGGAAATCTTCGCGCGGGCGTTTGCCGAACGCACGTTAATGCTTGATGGCCTGCGCATGGCAGATATGACGCCGTTTACAAATCCCGAGCGGTATGCCATTGCGGATATTGTCATTACAACGGGCGGACCCACGGAAACGATCGCGGCCGCGTATGCGCGCAACACCAACATCGTGTACTACCGCGACAATGTCGTGAGAAAGGTTCTCGCGGAAAGTGGCGTGGAGAATGGTGACTGGTTTGTGCCTGACTATGGCGGCGCGCATCTCGCAGGGCCGGATGATTTTCTTGATGTCGTGCGTTTTGCCATGAGCCCGGATGGAAAAGAGCGTCTCCTGCGCACGCAGGAGAAAAGTTTTCCCTTGCCGGAAACGTGGGACACGGCTCCTGCGATCGTGGACGTTCTCGAAAGAGTCGCGCGCGAATAATTGGCGCTCGCAGTGCCGAAGAAGGGTTCATCCCTCTTCGGCTTTTTCTTTTGTTTGTTTGACTTCATATATGCCTGATAGTACCATATTTACATGTCTCAATTTGAAAAAATATCCCTTTGGATCGTAAAGATCGGGCTGTGGGTCGTGCCGTTTTTGCCGCTGTATGTGGCATCCTCCATACTTTTCCCGTTCATCACGGGCAAGAATTTCGCGTTTCGGATTATCATTGAAATAATTTTTGCGTTCTGGGCGGGACTCGCGGTCGCGCGTCCGGAGTACCGGCCGCGTCTGACGCCGCTTTTCAAGATCATCACGGCATTTGTTGCCATCGTATTCTTGGCAGACCTCCTGTCGCCGCATCCGTATCGCTCGTTCTTCTCCAATTACGAACGCATGGAGGGATTCATGATGCTGGGGCACATGTATCTGTATTTCGTCATGCTCGTCAGCGTCTTTCGATCACGCGCCGACTGGATGATCTTTTTCCATACCACGCTCGCGGCGAGTATCGTCGCGTCTTACATTGGCCTGCTCCAGCGCCTTGGGTACCGCGTGTCCCTGCAAGGTGGCTTTCGCGTGGATTCCACGATCGGCAATCCGACCTATTTTGCCGCATATCTCCT
>Ga0154969_140_pt1 | contig 15438 bp, 16 predicted proteins | sample RifCSPhighO2_01_FD_105937 | JGI IMG/M metagenome (GOLD analysis project Ga0154969, IMG submission 105937) | Candidatus Sungbacteria bacterium RIFCSPHIGHO2_01_FULL_54_26 | reverse complement strand
ATCAACTAATCAATCCGCCAAATGTGCCTGCCTAAAACATCGATCTTACCTACGCTCTACAGCTCTATATATCCTGATGCCATTGGCATCATATACTTTTCGCACGGTTTTTCCAATCGCTGGAGCCGCTATTTTTTCTTCGCGGGGGCCGATGAGCAGATAATCGGGCAGGATAAGCGTGCCTTCTTTCTGTGTGTCCATGATATTTTTATATCGTCCGATCAGATGCTCACGCACATCTTCGGGCAGACGGCGAACCGCACCCGCGTCATATCGGAAACTGCTGTCAAACGAATGGTCGCGGTATGCGTTGTGCGTCAGATGAAAAAGCACAGGATCGGTCTGGATGAGTTCGGCAAAGTGTTCAGGAGATACGCCGCCCACTGCGCTTGCCGCTATAAATCTGTCCCATACCGCATCATCGGAAACCCCCGTATGCACGGCATTTACCACGAATGTCTTTTGCGGCGTGTGGAGCGCCAATTCGTTGTTGGTCGAAAAATCAAGGGAGGCCACGGTGGCGTTTTTGGCTCCTTCGCGCTCAAGCCACGCGTACGCGGCGGCATAGGCCGGATCCAGCGCATAATACTGCGCGTCGCGGTTGCTATATTGGTATTGCGAGACGAGTGATCGCCCGAGTATGAGGGCAATACCCAGCGCCGCGACAGCAGATCCGTACGAGAGGACGCGAGCTGGCACATACCGCCGTGCCGCCCAATACCCTGCCGCGAGCATGGCAAGTCCTACCGGCAAAAATGAAATGCGATACCAATGATCGGGATGCGGATTGAATCCCACGATGACTTGGAGATTTACCGCAACCAAAAATGCTGTCAGCAATCCGATGATCCAGTACAGGGTAGTACGCCGGCGGCGCGGCATAGCTCCTGCGGCAAGCAAACCAAACAGTATATTCCGCGCATAGCTTTTCCATACCGAAGCCCACCGAAACGCGCGTCCTGTTTCAATGCCAATGCGCGCCTCCAATTCGTGATACTGCGGCAAGCGTCTTAACAAAAACAGGTTGTACCAATACGGCAGGGAGAGCGCAAACCCGATACCCGCGATCTTGGCAAGGCGCATGCACGCCGCGCGCCTTCCGGTGATCACGAGAAAAACTGCCGCGAGACACAGCGCGATGAAAAAATACATCCAGTCATAGAGATAGTTGTAAAACATCAGGCCAAAGCATATGCCCGCGAGCCATACGCTCCAGCGTTCATCCCTGCGCAGTGTCCGCAACACGCCATAGATTGCAAGCGCATAAAAGAGAAACGTCGTCTTGGGATATTCCAGGCGGGAAAAATACAGGATGCTTGCGGGTTCGGGCATGATGCGCTCCATCAGCATACGCGCGAGCGACGGCGTAATCGGCGGGAACGCGAGGAGCGCCATGGGAGTGAAAATAAAAAATGACGCGAAAAAGAGCGATAGCGCCCGCGCACCGGTAAGCTCGAACGCGAGAAAATAGAGCACGATAAAAATGAGCGGCGGAAAAAGAAGATCGGAGACGATGAACGCGCGATCAAGCGACCCCAACACGCGCCCCATGGCGCCGATGAGCACGGCGCCAAACGGCGGCAATGTCCAGGGACTTGCCGCATTGTCCGGCACGCTCACGTCTCCCGTGCGCCACTCGCCGTAATACACCGCGTTGGCGCGAAGACCGTAAAATGCGGCATCCGGATGCGCGGCAAACGTGAGCGGATGGTACGTCCCGCTGCCGATGTTGCGGCTTGTTGAAAGCAAGACACCATCTCCCGTTGTGCCCCGTCCCGTTTCTGTCCCCACCCGATTATCCAAAATGCGGGGAATAAAATAGTGATGGCTTCCGTAGATGCCGCTTACCAAAACGGCGAGGGCAAACACCGCCCAATGCTTTTTTACGACGCTGGCTATCCGATCCACCATGTTACGTCTGATTTTTCTCCCCCACCACCGACTTGAATGCCATCAAACTGCGTAGGCCCCAGTCCACATACAACGGGGTAAACCCATTTTTCTTCATGATCTCGCGGGCCTGGCGATTGGACTGCAATTGGGAAATTTCGTCCGGGTGGAATTGGAACCGGTGTTCGCGTTTTTTGAGATTGATGACTTTTTCAACGAGCTTGAGCATTTTCTGCGGAATGGAATTTTTGGCTGGCCAGAAGAGAATGATGCGTCCTTTGGGTTTCAGCACGCGGCGGAATTCGCGGATCATCTCGTCAATCTGCTCATGCCCAAAGTGCTCCATGACCCCCAGATTCCAGATGCCGTCAATGGAGGCATCGCGCAACGGCAACCGGAAACCATCGCCGCACACGCGCACATCCATGACGGAATGGCACATTTTCAGCACCGGAAACACGATGTCCAAAGCGATCAGCGTCCGGTCATTGCCGTATGTATCAACCAGCACCGATGTCTCTGCCGTGCCCGAGCCCGCTTCCAGAAACACTCCTTTTTTCGGAAAGTAGCGGCGCAGAAAATAGCGCACGGTGCGCGCAAACACGTGTGTGCGGTAGAAACTGAAGAATTTCTGAAACATCGTACCCTGATGCTCCTCGCCCCAGTGCGCTGACCAGCCCACGGATTCTGCTTTTTCTCGATCTGCGGACTTGCGCATATCAAGAATGCCGTCCGTCACCGGATACACCGTCCTGCACGCCATACAGGAAAAAGAATCAGCTCCCGTTTGGGCAAGCGCCCCGCGACATTGCGGACACGCGAGCATATCTGCAATTTTTCGTATACCATCGTTCATGGAACGAATCGTATCATACGCCCTTACCCTACACAATCATACTTGCTCCGAAAAAGACGGGGTGGTACCATACGGCTATTGTTTGTATGAAAACAACGCTCGCCATTCTGACCCTCAACGAGGCCGAAGCCGTGCGCCGAGTGCTTCCGAAGATCCAAAAGGATTGGGTAGACGAAACCATCGTGGTGGACGGCGGCTCCACCGACGGCACCATAGAATGGTGCCGCGATAATGGATGGCGGGTGTTTGTCCAAAAAAAGCGCGGGTACGGACAAGGCATGCGCGAAGTCATGGCCATAGCGAGCGGAGACGTCATTATGGAATTCATGGGCGACGGCAACTGCGATCCCATAACCATCCCCCGCCTTGTTGAAAAAATGAAGGAAGGGTACGATTTGGTCATCGCGTCCCGCTATTGCGCCGGCGGCGCCAGCGACGACGATACCCCAGTAACGCGCCTGGGGAACTGGATGTTTACCACGCTCATCAATATCCTGTTCCGCGCGTCGTTCACCGACGCCATGAACGGTTACCGCGCGTACCGCAAAGACCGTTTTCTGCAGTTGCGCATTGATGAGGGCGGCCTGACCTTCCCGACCCAGACATCGGCCCAGTTTGCAAAAGCGGGATTGCGCATCGGAGAAATCCCCACCCACGAACCCAAGCGCATCGGGGGCGTGCGCAAAGCGAAAAATTTCCAAACTGGCCTCGCGCTCCTGCGTATGATTATAAAAGAAATCTTCCGACCGCTTCCCAACCATTCATGAATTATAAACGCATTGAACGCTGTCGCTTGTGTGGCAGTCAAAACTTGACCGATGTCCTCTCCCTGGGAGAGCAATTTTTGGCTTCTTCATTCGTTGCGACCAACAAAGGCAATCCCCTTGCCGAAAGCCGCTTTCCCCTCACGTGGACGCTCTGTGATCGCTCCCAGAATCCCAACGCCTGCGGCCTTTTGCAACTGCGCGAGACCGTAGATCGCGATTTGCTGTACCGCGAATATTTTTACCGCTCGGCCACCAATCCCATGATGCGCGAGGCGCTCAAAGAAATCGCCGATGAGGTGCAGAAGCGCGCAGAGCTCAAGCCAGGCGATGCGGTTATGGATATCGGGTGCAACGACGGCACGATGCTCACCTTTTTCCCCACGTCTATGGGACGCTTTGGCATTGACCCCGCAAAAAATATTCCCCCGTTTGAGGGGATTGACCCGTCCATACGCATCCGCACCGATTATTTTACCAAAGCATCGGCGCAGGAAATAAGCGGAGACGTAAAGCATTTCAAAGCCATTACGTCCATCGCCATGTTCTACGATCTGGATGACCCGCATACGTTTGTGGTGGACGTGAAAGACATCCTGCACCCCGACGGCGTTTGGTGCATCCAACTCTCATACCTGCGCGATGTCCTGCAAAACATGAATTTCTTTGATATTTGCCATGAGCATCTTATGTATTACTCCCTCGCGACCCTCCGTACGCTCCTGGCTATGCACGATCTTGAAGTCATTGACGCGTCCACCAATCCGGTCAATGGCGGCAGTTTGCGCGTATTCGTAACGCACAAAGAAAGTGGCAAAGCCGTTTCGCCCGATGTCCAGCGTATTCTTGACGAAGAAACCACCATGGGACTTGATCGCCCCGAGACATTCCGCGCATTTGGCAAAAAGATTTCCGCCCTCAAAGAGAGCGTAGTGGGATATCTGAAAAAAGAAAAAGAGCGCGGCGGCATGACCATTGGCCTGGGCGCCTCCACCAAGGGCAACGTGCTCTTGCAGTATTTCGGCATTGACAAAGACCTCGTGCCGTATTTATGCGACCGCAATCCGGAAAAAACGGGTCTGCGCACGCTCGGCACGGACATTGAAGTCATTTCCGAAGAGCGCATGCGCGAACTGCACCCTTCTTCCCTCCTCGTCCTGATATGGTTTTTCCGTGAAGAAATCCTCAAGCGCGAGCGCGCATATCTAGAAAAGGGCGGCCGTATGCTTTTCCCCATGCCCCACCCCAGTATCGTCACCAAAGACGGCGAAATGCCCCTTTCGCCACTAGCACCTTAATCAAACATGCTCGCGCTCGATACAACGGAGCGCCAGCAGGCCGGTCGGCGTGATGTTGCCAACTGTTCACATAGCACCCGCGCGGGTTCCATCGAGCCGTAATGATTGATATATAAACTGACCATCCCTTCCACACATTTGCCGATGCGTCCGGTTCCGCTCCCTGCGCCGAAGCACGCAAGACGAATGGATGAAAAGAAAGGAAGCGCGGATCTCTTGGGATCGCTCCTTCTTGCCAAAATACAGGCGGCGGCTTTCTCCCGCACCGACATATTGGAATCAGAACGAAACAAGTTTTATCTCTACATAGACGAATTTCAAAACTTCGCCACCGAGAGCTTTATCAGTATGCTTGCCGAAGCACGAAAGTATCGGCTCGCGCTTACATTGGCTCATCAGAATCTTGTCCAGCTTCCTAACACGCTCCGCGCTTCCATCCTTTCCAACTGTGGACTGCAAGCATACTTCCGCATATCAAGAGATGATTCAAATATCCTCGCTAAAGAATCCCTTGCACCCATTTATTCACAGCCGCCCGGCTGGGAGTGGTATATCCAACAGCTTCAAGAACTCCCGCCCCGCACCTGCGTTATCAAGAACAAGATAGAGGGTGGAGTTATCGCCATACGGACGCTTGACCTGTCCTTGCCTCACGAGATGGCTAACACAGGAGAACGAGAGTTTGCGGGACAAGTTGCCGCAAGCGGAATCGGCAAGGATTATCTGCGGGAGCGAAGCAAAATTGAGGATGAATACAAGGCGCGATACGAGAAGCTCACGAGAGTTGAGGAAACAGAGAGTTGGAGGGAGGGGAAAAGGAGAGGAAATAAGCCGGAATGAGGCCTATTGCGCGGTTGTTTCGTTTTATGGTAGTATCAAGTTAATCAATCGTTGGCATGAGAAAGCAATACATTTTCAACCGTTTTTCAAATGCCGTGGTATCCTCACGGGCGGTTTTGTTGTATGCGGCCGCAAGCCCGAGTGCGTCCATAAGCGATTTTGGCATTGATGAATTTATCAAAGGTCGGTTAATTTTTATGCAGTAAGGGCATAATTTCTCTTGTCTATTTTTAACAACATCCAAAATTAAAATCAAAACATGGTTGAAATATAAGAAACACTACTATTTAAAACCACGACCATAGGGTCGTGGTTTTAAATTATACTGTGGGTTACATTGGAATCTTACTTTGTGGATGGTCTTTTGCCAACTTTAGTATTTTCTCGATAAACTCTCTATTTTCTCTTATTTCTCTTTTAGCAATTTCCGGTATCTCAAGCCTATCCTTTTTAAAGAGGCTGTTGTAAAGATCATTCGCTAGCTTTTCATCAATAACTTGTTGATTCGCCAACTGCTGTTTATTTTGCCCATCTCTAGAGAATCCAGCGTAGCGCAATAGCACGAGAGCACGCGTCGCGTACATAAGGTCCAGAGAATAAGGATTCGTTTTTCTCGTTTTCCTTGATTAACTGATCTATTTCTTGGCATAATGCGTCTGCTTTTTTTGCATCTTCTTCTGTGGGCTGAAAGCGAAATGCTAAAAAGATAGCGAGGTTATTTTTTATTCTCAAAAGAAGTTTTGTATACTTGTCTTTCCCCTCTAACCGATCAAATCTTTTCTGCGCTATTTCCCCAAATTTAATGCTTTGTTGTATAAAGCCGCTTTCTTTATGAACTTTGAATAGATTTTTCATGATATCCTCATCTTCATAGGTAAATTTGTGGACAAAATACAAATCAAGTGCAGATGTCAATTCACTAGACGCAAGTGAGGCAATCCGCTCATCATTTGCTAGTTTTTCTATATATGTTGAAATCGTCTCAAGCCGACTTTCGTTGGCCTTGCGGATAACATAATATACACCGCCACCAACAATGGTAACGAAGGCAAGTAGTACGCCCAAAACCCCAATAAGATCGTTGTTTCCTGAACTTCCGAAATAACCAGCAGAAAATGGCACAATCGTTTTGATGGCAATATACAAAAGTAATATAAGAATTATGGTAACAGCCACTGTATTCCCAACATTTTTCATAGAAATAAAAGTTAGCCCAGTATGATTAACATTACCCATTTTCTTTCACCCATATAAGAATTTGTTAAACGAATTATGTATCCCCAACCTATCACATTCGTTTAAAGGCGACAACTCCGCTCAAACCCTCCGCCCAAAACCACTCCCTTGAAAAAACCACTTTACGAAAATGCCGTCTGAAACCGCTTTGCTATGAAATCACGCCTGTGGCGACATTTCATTTTCCGCCGTCATTTTCTATGGTTTTTCCCGCGCTCGCTTTCCTCAAAAATCTTTTCTCTCCGAGTAAAGTTTTTTCAGGAATTTTTCTCTCTATGGTATGTGTCCGAACCCTTACCGCCTTTTGAAAACACCCCCGCAATACTGCGGGAAGAGCAGGGACGGACGGATTCGTCCGCAATCTTTTATACCCCCGCCCGCCGCCCTTTTTGGGAGGGACGATAAACCTATTGATAAACCAATTCTCCGACTATTTGATATTCTCTCTCGTCTTCTCCTACACTTCTCCCAAGTTTCATTACCCCCAAGCCCACAGCTAATGTCGGTGCTTCGGGCGGGACGGCTTGGGGAATATAAAGCCGCTTCCCGACTTTCAAACAATCATTCCCCGATTGGTTGAGGACGGAATGGACAACGAGAACATACGTTAGGGCACACGGATAAAAGGGCGTTTCTTACGCCCTTTTATCATATAATAGTTTGGTGGACGAACTGGAGTTTCTTGGAAAAACAACTTACAGAGAAAACCTCACCGCGTTCGGAATAAAACCATCGGATAGAAGGCATCATATTTACGTCATCGGGAAAACCGGAACCGGCAAGTCCACGCTCATCAAGAATATGGTCATTCAAGACCTACGAGCCGGACGCGGCGTAGCCCTCATTGACCCTCACGGAGATTTGGTTGAAGACCTTTTGAACTTCATACCCAAGAGCCGGAGTAATGAAGTTGTCTATCTCAATCCCGCGGACAAGGAAAGCCCCATAGGCATCAACATCCTTGAAATCAAGAACGATGACGAAAAACATCTGGTCGCCTCATCCCTCATCTCCGTATTCCGCCATCTGTGGAAGGACTTTTGGGGTCCTCAGCTTGAACACATTTTATACAACTGCGTCTTGGCCTTGATGGATACGCCGGGCAATACTCTCTGTATATTGACGAATTTCAAAACTTCTCCACCGACATTTTCCCGTCCATACTCTCGGAAGCAAGGAAATATCGGCTCAATTTGAACATCGCCCACCAATACCTCTATCAGTTACCGGACAGCATCAAACACGCGGTATTCGGCAATGTGGGCACTATCATTGCCTTTCGCACCGGAAGCTACGATGCCAAAGAATTGGCTGAAGAAATGAAGCCCGTATTTACCAGCGAAGACTTGGAGCACTTGGACAATCATCATATCTCACTCCGTCTTTTGATTGACGGGAAAATGTCTCGCGCTTTTTCTGCGATAACATTACCGCCCATTGAGAAAAACGGAGACGAAGCCGAACGAGAAACCATTGTGAGGGTATCGCGGGAACGTTTTACGGTCCCGCGGGATGCGATTGAAGAAAAAATAAATAAATGGTTCGGAAAATAAATTTTCCTCATCATATCCCCCCCACCACAGCTCATTTTCGCGAATAGATGAATAGAAAGGGTCGGAGGCCGAAGGGGAATCGCAGGAAGCCGCGCACAAGAGAGAAGCCCCGAAGCCACGGCCTCCCAGATAATGGGAGGACGGGGCGCAGGGACTACCACAAAGCGTGGAGCGGCGACAAGCCCCTGCACAAAGACAAAGTAAAGTATCTGCTCACTAATCCATTCTACTACGGCATTGTCCGTTATAGCGGCGAAATGTATGAGGGACGCCATACCCCGATTATTGAAAAACGGCTTTTCGACAGAGTGCAGGAAGTCGTGAAATTGCGGGGCAGAATTCAAAAAGCAAAGAAAGAGCCGACCGCTCTTTGTCGCCTGATGCGGTGCGGAGAGTGCGGATGTTCCATCACCGCCGAGACGATAACGAAACATCAGCAGAACGGAAACATCCATCGCTATGTCTATTATCGCTGTACCAAGAAAAGAGACCCCTGTCCCGCGCCTTACATCCGCGAGGAGGTACTGACGGCTCAACTTAATGATATGCTCTCGCACTATGTCTTACCGCCGGATTGGGCTAAAGAAATGCGATCTATGGCCGACAAAGACGAGGCAGACACTAAACGCATTGCCACAGCGTCCGTTCAAGAACTTCGGACAAAGACAGCCGACATAGACGGCAGGATCGCCCGTCTCACCGACCTCTATGTTGAGCAGGACATAGAACGCAGTGCGTACCTTGAACGGAAGCATACGCTTATGTCCGAGCGGAAATCGGCGGAGGAGCAGATAGCCCGATTGGAACGGGACGCTACTGTTTGGCTCCAACCTCTGCGTGAATGGATAAAAGATGCTTCTTTACTGGACGAAATCATAAAAACGGACGACCTCCCCTCCAAAAAATCGTCTCTCCGAAAAATCTTCGGCTCCAACCTCGTACTGCAATCGCGCGAAGCGCGCGGCGTGGCTCAAAACCAATGGACTGCGCTTGGCGCAGTCCATCAAAAAAAATCTGAAAGTGATGTAGTAAGTATGTGTGTGCGCGGGAGAGGATTCGAACCTCCAAGCCCTTGCGGGCGCTACCACCTCAAGGTAGTGCGTCTGCCAGTTTCGCCACCCGCGCATATTTTGTATGGACTGAATATCCGCGGCCTGCAGGCCGCGGATATATTGTATCAATTCCTTTGGAAAAAATCTATTCCGCCGCAACATCCGGCGCTTCTTCCGCTTTTGGGGCAATCGCCTCCTTGGCGGGAGCGGCCTCGCGCCAGACCTGCTTCATGCGCTTGCGCACCTCGCGGCCCGCTTTGTCGCGGATATAGTAGAGTTTCGCGCGGCGGACTTTTGAGTGCCGCAGGACGTCAATCTTGGTGATCGTCGGCAAATGCAGAGGAAACACCCGCTCTACGCCGATACCCTCAATCACTTTGCGCACGGTTACGGTTGCCGTAATCCCATTGCCATGTTTTCGCGCCAAAACCACGCCCTCAAACTGGGCGACGCGCTCTTTCTCCCCTTCCTTCACTTTCTGGTAGACGCGCACCGTATCCCCCGGCCTTATCTCGGGCAGGTCGGTCCGCAACATTGATCGTTCCATTGCCGTTCCTTGCATGCCAGACAGTGTATCAAAAAAGGGCTTTTAGAGCAAGGGCAAAGTCGGGCGGCGGGTCGGCTTCAAATGAATTTCTCCGGCCTTCGGGATAGCTGAAAGAAAGGGACTGGGCATGGAGCAGATGACGCCGCGAAGCGGCATCCGCTCCGATCGGACAGCACACATCTTTGCCGCCGTATTTTACATCGCAGGCAACCGGATGGCCGATGGCTTTCATGTGTACGCGCAGTTGGTGCATGCGACCGGTCTTGGGTTTCAATTCTACAAGCGCCATGCCCGCGCCTGTTTTTACTACCCGATACCCGGTCGTAGCATCGCGCGCGCCCCGAATGATGTTTCTGCCCGCGACAACTCCCCTCTTGGTCGGATCGCGGCTGAATCGCCCGATCTGCAAGTTGATCGTGCCTTCTTTTTCTTTCGGAGTACCGCACACGATCGCAAGATAGGTCTTCTCCGCCAGGCGTTTTTGAAAAATCTCTTTGAGCGCGGCAAAACTTTCCTGACGGCGCGCGACCACCATGACGCCCGACGTTTCGCGGTCAAGCCGATGTACGATACCCGGACGGGCGGTCCTGCTGCCGACGTTGTGGCTTGTTGAAAGCAAGACACTCTCTCCCGTTGTGCCTTGTCCCCGCGTCCCTTCATCACCCACTCCCGCGATCTCCGGAAAACGCTCCAGCAACTCATCCACCAGCGTGCGCCCAAAGACAGAACCGCCGGAGTGGACGGGTAGTCCCGGCGGCTTGTTGATGACGATAATGTCCTGATCCGAATAGAGAATCTCCATTGCGGAAATTACACCGTGCGCTTTATACCCCCATCAGCACGGCTGAAATAATTTTCCCTGACAAGGATGAACCGCAACATCCCCTGTGTCACCAGACGGATGAGGAGAGCCAGGAGAATGACGAGTGCCACGCTGAACAGTTTGGCCGTGACGGGCGCGTGAAGAAATGCGGATACAGCAAACGAAGCGATGCCCGACGGCTCGCGGAAGAGCACGGTAAGCGCGTTGGCAAACACGCGCTCGACAAATACCAGCCGTCCCAGGCCGTAGAGAAGCGCCGAGAGTACGGCGATTTCTATGAGGAGAATCGGCGCCAGTTTGCGCACCAGCCACACGCGATAGATGCGGCGGAGCACGTCTCCCCGGAAGCGGGTACCGCTGCCGAAGTTGCGATCGCTCGGTAGCATGTTCCCTGCATCCGTTGCGCCTTGTCCCCGCGTCCCGTCGCCGATGTTCTCTTTTTTCATTATGTCATTCATAGTGGTTTGTTGCTGTTAGTCGATTCGTCGTTTATCTTTCTAAAAAGTTTTTTTGCCCGGAACAGGCGCATCTTAAGAGTTGGGATGGAGATTTTTTCTTCTTCGGCAACCGTGCGGTACGACTTGTCTTCCAAATAGTAGCGCCGCAGGACCGAGCCCAGGTGTTCGGGCATCTTATCCAGCGCCCGCGCGACCGCTTGCTTGGCATCGGCGGAAAAGGAAATGCGGGTGTCCATGAATTCCCCGCCCGGCTCTTGGAATACGCCCGGGTCTTCGACTGAAAATTCTCCGCGCTTGAGTTTGCGATAGTGCGTGATCGCGGTGTTGATCGTCACCTTGTACGCCCATGACTTGAATTCAATGCCGTCGAGTTTCTGGAATTTCTGGGCATTGCGATACATCTTTACAAAGGCCTCCTGCACGATGTCCTCGGCTTCCTCGCGATTGCGGACGACCCGCAGGGCCGCGCGCATGAGCGGCTCCTGGTACCGTTCCACGAGCATTTCAAACATCGCGGGCTCGCCCAGAGCCGCGACGAGAATCTCTTCATCTTTCATGCCCCCCAATCCCGCATCTGCGGGAGCGGAAGATATGTCCTCTTCTTCCAAATATGACGACATGAAGCGAATCCGTCCGGCTCTTGTTTATCTTTTTATATAACGCCGTGTCATCAAATGCCGGTTTCGTTCACTTTTCAATATACAACATTTTCAGCTCTTTTGCAAGAAATCTTTCTCACGGTGCAACAATGTGTGTGTACACCTGTACGGTGGTCTGCTATCGTAGGGGGTATGGGTCATAAAAGTGGTTTCTTGTCTGTATTCATCGTCATCGCCGTTGCCGCGGCAATAACTGCGGGCGGCGTAGTTTTTGTTCTGCAAAAGAGAAATATGATGCCGAACGAAATACACGAAACGCAGGAATCGTCCGACAAGATGGCCATTGCGGAGGTTTCTTCAAAAGATAATCATGCTGAAGAAGTGAAATTGGGCGCGACACCGTCCCCCGCCGTTCCAGCGCGCCTGCCCAAAAAAGAGGAGAAAGCGATGCCGCCTCTGGCGTCTCCTCCGCCCACAACGCCGCAACCCGCAAGACAAGCGGTCGGATTATTCGGCCAGCAATGTGAAGGCACAGGGTACAAAAAATTGAATACCTTTCCTCTTGACCCGCAAAATATTGAACTCATCGTCCCGATGGGGCGCGTGCAGGACTCGCACGTTACACCCACAGACCACCAGTACATCATCCCCATCGGCACGGTCAGCGGCTCACTCGTTACCGACAACCCGCGAAAATATCCGATCAAAGCGCCCGCAGACGGGTACATCATCGCCATAGAACTCTTCCGCGAGCCCGTGGAGGCCGCATACCGCAGTCAGGAATACCGCGACAATTATCTCGTGTTATTCGAGCACTCGTGCGCCTTTTATACGCGGCTTATCCATATAGATACGCTCTCCGAGCGCGTGCTCGCGTCCTTTACCTTCAAAAACCCCGAGGATCAGCACCCGTATGCATCCGTGCGGATTCCGATAAAAGAAGGCGAGGTCATCGGCACGATCGGAAGTCATTCATTCGACTTTCAGATTATGAATGCGGACGCGCGGGACAAGAACATCTTGCGCCCGGATCACATTGATTTTTTCAGCGCGTACACCGTGGACACGTTTGACTATCTCGCCGAGCCGCTCCGCACGGAACTTTTGAAGAAAAATATGAAAAAGACACCCCCTATTGGCGGCAGGATAGGGTATGATGTCGCGGGTACGCTCGCGGGCAACTGGTTTCTGAAAGGAAGAAGCACGGCGCGGGAGGAGTACTGGACGAATAACATGAGTATCGTCTCCGATCATCTTGACCCCTCGCAGATCCGCGTCTCGCTCGGCAATTTCGGCGGATACCCGAAGGCATACGGCGTACGCGGCAATGCGCCCGATCCTGCATCCGTTACCACGCAATCAGGTATCGTCGCGTACGAACTGGTGAAGTTTGATTACTACGCCGGAACCCAAAAATGGGACGGGCTCCACTATGCCAATGCCGTTGCCGCTCAAAATACCGCAGAAAGCGCGGGCACCGTGCTCTTTCAATTATTGGATGCTGACACCCTAAAAATGGAGGCATTCCCGGGCAAAAGCTCCGCCCAAGCGACGACCTTCACCCTGGCGGCCTTGTTGTATGAACGATAAAAAGTGACACCAAAAACTCCCTTGTATACGGGGAGTTTTTGGTGTGTGGTGGACTTAATGCGAACCCAGTGGAACCGGGTTCTTAAGGAATTGTACGATTGGCACACCCTTATCAACTCGCCCCCACACCTGTTTGCAAAAAAACAGGTGTGGGGGCGAGGAAACACTGAAATATTACGCAAACCAACCGGCATAACCATTACTGTGCCCGCCGAAACTTTAGCGAAGGAGGGTTGCCCAACTTCTGCCGATTGTTAAGACATTGACCCGCTCAAGCCGAGCGGGTTGCCCCGTACTTGCTCTCGTGGCGAGCCCCGTTAGAAGTAAGACGCCAAAGGTGTCTGCCGATGCGTTTACGCATCGGACTTCTAACGGGGCGAGCGATTCACCCCGAGCCAGAGCTTTGTACCCCTTGTGCCAAATTGACCCGAATTCCCAAAGCGTAGCAAAAAACTCCCGTGTTGGGAGTTTTTTACGGGAATATCGCTTTAGTTGTATTATCTTCCCACTGCTTCGTTACTTTGTTCCTCGGCTTCCTCTTGCGGTTTTTCAGCTTCTTTTTGTCTCTACTCCTCATTCTTAACTCCTTCTTTCACTCGATCTTCTTGCTCTTCTTTCAATTCCTCTTCCTCTTCTTTTGCTTCATCCAAATCTTCAATTGCATCCTCTACTTTTTCAAGGGCGTCTTCCGCTTGCTTAGCCAGTTGTTTGGCGCCAACATAGTTCTCTTTAGAAAAAAGTTCTTTGGCTTGGGCAAGGAGTTTGTCAAATTTTTCAAACGCTTCGGCAGGAACACGCATACCCTCCTCGGCGGCCTCATCCAATACTTCTTGCTTTTCCTCCTCAGCTTCTTTTATGGCTTTTTCTGCGTCTTCCTTTTCCTCCATTTCCCTCTCAATCTTTTCTTCTTCCTGTTCTAGCGCTTCTTCCTGTTCTTCTTCTTTGAGTTCCAGAAGTTCTTTTTGGGCTTTTATCTCGCCGAGTTCCTTTGCCAATGCCTCAATTTGGGCAGTATCACCGAGCCGTCTTGCCTCGCGAATTTTTGCTTTGAGCTCGTCCTCTTTTGCTTCAAGAGAACGCTCTTCTGCTTTGAAGGCCTGCTTAAGGGCTTCTTTGTTTGCGTCAAAATCCTCGCTAATACTTTTGGCGAGCTCGCTTACATCTTTTCCTTTGGATTTTTCGCTCTCAACAATGCCGGCGACCCTGGCAATGTTTGCCTGAAGCCGGGACTCTGCTACTCCCAATCCTTTCGCATTCACGCCTTTCGTTTCCAGGATAATCTTAATCTCGGCGATACGCTCGGCGGCAAAATCAATCTGGAGATGAGCTTTGCTCTCCGGGTTAAAAGTGAAAAATTCCCGCAACGCCTCGCCGATCTTATCAACAAAGTAAAAAGCGCTCTCCGGAGTGAGTCCTGCGTTCGGCAATGCTACCAACTCATGAGCAAAAGCCAAAACAGGAATAAATAAGAGCGAGATGACAATGGATTTTATAGTTTTCATATATTGTTGTTGATTTTTATCGTTGTTAACTTTCTCAACCTGCACTCGCGACCACGGCGTACCGAGGCGGGGCAGAAGCCAGCGATCAAAGCCCCACCATCCAGCCGTCTTCCATGCAAGCACAATAAGGATCGCGGCAAGCATCATGACGGGATTAGTTGAGGCCGCGCCGGCAAGCATAAAATTCATATTCATAAACGCTCCTATGGCTGCCGCTATGCCCACGAAAGCTCCCGCAATAAGCGCAATGCCCACGAGAAATTCTCCCCATGCGACTACGGAAGCCATCCAAGATTCCGCATTGATGCTTATAAGAAATTCGAGAAAAGAGCGATACCAATCGTAGGCAATGGCTGGCCGAGCTGGGGGCTGAGGAATAGCAACCGCCTTTTGCCAAAAACCAAGAATTGTCTCCGGTCCCCATGGATGC
>Ga0154969_138_pt1 | contig 16305 bp, 16 predicted proteins | sample RifCSPhighO2_01_FD_105937 | JGI IMG/M metagenome (GOLD analysis project Ga0154969, IMG submission 105937) | Candidatus Sungbacteria bacterium RIFCSPHIGHO2_01_FULL_54_26 | reverse complement strand
TGCGTCAATCCGGCGCACTGAATATAACGCGATGGGCGTGCTTGGATTCGAACCAAGGACCCCGGCTTTATAAGAGCCGTGCTCTAACCGACTGAGCTACACGCCCGTATCTGTCAAACATTCGATGTTTGACAGAGCGGCTATTTCTTTTTTTCGCCGTTTTCTTTCACGATTGTATCAAATTGCTCGTGCTCAATGGTCTCTTTTTCCATGAGCACGGCGGCAATCGCATCCAGCCGATCGCGGCGGCGCTTGACGATCTCGGTTGCGGTCTGACGCGCATCCTCCATGAGGCGCTTGATCTCGCGGTCAATCAATTCCGCGGTCTGCTCCGAATAATTGCGTTCGGTCGTAAGTTCGCGGCCCAGGAACACCATTTCCTCGCGCTCGCCGAGCGCCACTGGCCCCACGGCGTCTGACATGCCGAAGCGCATGACCAAACTGCGGGCAACATCTGTGGCCTTTTTCAGGTCATCATGCGGGCCGGTCGTTACATCGCCGAACACGAATTTCTCCGCCGCATATCCGCCCAGCGCCGACGCCAGCTCGTCAATGAGATGCGCGCGCGAATACAAATGCCTGTCCTCGAGCGGCAACTTGAGCGTATACCCTGCGGCACGGCCACGCGAGACGATGGAGACCTTGTGCACGGGATCCGCGTGCTCCAATGACGCCGCAACCAGCGCGTGTCCCGCCTCGTGATACGCCGATATTTTTTTCTCCTGCGGAGACAAGAGATGGCTCTTGCGCTCCGGACCCAGTAATACTTTTTCTATTGAATTGACGAGTTCAAGCTGGGCGACCTGTTTTTTGTCCCCTCGCGCGGCGAGGATGGCGGCTTCGTTGACGAGGTTGGCCAGGTCGGCGCCTGAAAACCCGGGCGTGCGCTCGGCGATGACGCGCAGACGCACGTCCTCGGCAAGCGGCTTGTTGTGCGCGTGGATTTTCAATATTTCCTCGCGGTCATTGATGTCGGGAAGATCGAGCACTACGCGCCTGTCAAAGCGGCCCGGGCGGAGCAGCGCGGGGTCAAGCACATCAGGGCGGTTCGTCGCCCCCATCACGATTACTCGCGTATCCGTTTCCATACCGTCCATTTCCACAAGGATCTGATTGAGTGTCTGCTCTCGCTCGTCGTGTCCGCCGCCGAGACCCGTGCCGCGGATCCGTCCCACCGCGTCAAGTTCGTCAATAAAGATGATGGACGGCGCAGCTTTTTTTGCGATACGAAAAAGGTCTCTCGTTCGCGAGGCGCCAACGCCTACAAACATTTCAATAAACTCGGATGCGGACATGTGAAAAAACGGCACACCGCTTTCCCCGCTCACGGCTTTTGCCAACATCGTTTTCCCGCTACCGGGCGGACCCATGAGGAGGACGCCCTTGGGAATCTTGGCACCGATGTCAACATATTTTTTGGGGTTTTTCAAAAAATCAACGATTTCCTTAAGTTCTTCCTTCGCTTCTTTCACGCCCGCCACGTCTTTGAACGTAATGCGCTCGCGCTGTCCTTCCGGACCGATGAGCCGCGCGCGCGACTGGCCGAAGCTAAACGCGGCCATAGAACCGCGCTGGACTTGCCGCGCCGTAAACCAGACGAAAAAAGCGATGAGGAGCACCGGCCCCATGATCGGCAGGATCACCGCGAGAAGGAAACCGAATCCGCTTTGTGTTTTCACCGTGATTTTCACTCCGGCCATTTTCGCCGTCTCCACGCCGAAATTCCGCAGGGTCTCGGTCAGACCAGCTTCCGGCTCTTTCTGCGCCATGACAATCTCGCCATTCTTTTGTTTCACCTCCAGCGTGGTGTCCGTTACCACGATCTCCTCCACTTCTCCGGCGTTGATTTTCTCCACGACCTGGGAAAGCGAGATCTCCTGCTGGGGTGTGAGCAAGCCCGCGATAGTGGAATACAGGACAGAAAGCGCCATCAGAATGACCAGGGCCCAGACGAAATTTTTGGAAAGATTTTTCATATACTGATCGTCCACACCTTACTATAGTATTGCCGCCTCGGCAAGGACAAAAAGCTGGTATGGCGAGGCGCTTCCCTTTTTTGGAGAAATAGTGTATGATGCGTTCCTACAGATCTTTCCTTGACAACTTCTTTAATGGAGGCATCAGCGTGACTTCTCGAGGGCAAGTCCTCATCGCCGTGGACTTTGAAAACCTTGGCGGATGCGCGCGAGAGGATGTTGAACTGCGTAGACATTCGCCGTTCTCTGTCCTCAAAGCAATCGCGTCTGAAATTGAACAAGTAGTTGCGGCCCAATACCCGCAGTATGAGATCGCGTTTAAAATAACAGCGTTCTCATCGGCGGAATCGGATCCGATAGACGCAGTCAGGTACCGCGCACGCGCCATGGAAGAGCTGGGACGAAGGGGATACCGCGTGGAGGTAGTAACCCGCCGTCCCAATGCCGCGGACGAAGCAATCACGACGCTCGCGACGGCACTGCTGTACGATCGCCGTATCAAGGCATGCGTACTCGCCACCCAAGACAGCGGCAGTGATTTTGTAGAGTTCCTGCAGACGACCAGCAGGCGCACAAGGGTGCACCTCATCGGCTGGACATACGTCCCAGATACGTTCCAAACGGGAGGCGCTCTGCCGTATTCGCTTATCCGAGACAGGATTGCCCGAACGCTGGAAGATACATGTCCGCGGACAGTACCTTCCTATGATAGCACCGGTCCTCGCCCAGCCAATCTTCCGCCACCCGTTCCCATTCCTGTACACACCGTGCGGCAGAGCACCCGCGCGTTTCTGAACAACCCAAGCTCGCTGACCAATGCGGAACACTATGCTTTGATCAGGCAAGCGCTGATTGCTCTCCAAAAAGTGGCACAGGAAAAGTGGCAGGGAACACTGCCGCAATTATGTAGAGAGCTAAAAAGACAGTGGCAGGGCCCCACTCCGCCGAACGACGCGTTGTGGGATATTCTTCAGGTGATCGGCGACCAGTTCTTTTACCGAAGATCTGCTCTCGTGTACCGGCCGGAGCAGATGTCGTCGTTCCTTAGAAAATATTATGAGTTCATACTCTAACGATTCCAGCGCCCCTTGCGGCGCTTTTTTAATGCGGCCAGAAAATGGTATCATCATACCATGCGCATCACCCCCGAAGAACGAGAGCGCGAGCAGGTGCTGTTTCGCGAAGAGCGGGAAAAATATCCGCACCTTTTTGACCGCGCGCCCATGACCGATGCGGACGACGTACTGCGCGATATTGGCATTGATGTGGCGTGGGGCGCGCGCCCGCTGGGATATCTGCGCTCTATGCCGCAGGACTTTATCGTGGAAGAAATAGATATTGCCCGCGAAGTGCATACGATAGGCATAGCGGCGCCTGCAGGCGCCGATGAAACCAACGCCGGACCTACGGTGTATGCCGACCTCGTCAAAATCGGCGCGTCTACCTTTGATATCAAAGCGCGCCTCGCTCACCTCATCGGCGTTTCTGAACAGGATATCGGATTCGCCGGACTCAAGGACCGCTCCGCGCTCACTAGCCAGCGTATCAGCATCCGTAATTTGAAAAATCCAGCCCCATTAGAATCCATCAATGAGGAGAACTTTTTCATAAAGAATATCCGCGGCGGAAAGGGCGTCATATCCATCGGGGATCTCTGGGGCAATCGCTTTACCATTGTCGCGCGTCTTGCGGCCCCGCTTACATCCGCGCAAGAGACCGAAATACGCGCCAAGATGCAGGAAATCGCGGAAAGCGGATTCTGGAATTTTTTCTATCTCCAGCGTTTTGGCACGCCGCGCCTCTTGGCACACCGGCTTGGCATCCTGCTTGCGCGAGGAGAATACGAGCTGACCGTAAAAACATTCCTTACCCATACGTCTCCACGCGAACTGCCGTATTTTATGGGAATCAGAAAACGACTTGTGCCGCTCTGGGGTGATTGGGAGCAAATTCTCACTGAAATTGATCGCTTCCCATATCATTTTTCTCTGGAGCGCGCCATGATCCGGTACCTTGCCGAACACCCCGCCGATTTTACCGGAGCGCTGGCCGCCATACCCGACCAAGTCAAAATGTGGCTCTATGCCTACGACTCTTATGTGTTCAACAAAAAACTTTCCGCGCTCATTAAAACAGAAGTCGTGCCCATGGAACTGCCCCTTGCGTCCTCGTTCAGCCCAGCCGATTGGGAACCGTACCTCGATTATTTCCGCGAAGACGGCGTCACATTCCCGCTCCGCGCGTGGCGTGATTTCTCGTTCGTCCGCGTGGCAAGCCGCTTATGGCCCACATTGCAGTCCATTGAATTTCACAACGCCGCTTTTCACGACCGCTTCGCCGTGTTTTCCTTTTCCCTTCCCAAAGGAGCGTATGCCACATCATACCTCATGAACCTTTTCACACTCTCATCCGGATTGCCCATGCCTAATGGCATAGCGACTAACCCTGTGGACGCAAAAAAGATCCTAGCCACTGGTTCGTTGGACGATGTATTGCAGAGGTTTCATATCGTTCTGGAACGATATCAGCAGAATACACAGGACGCTGTCCAAGAATAAATTGAAAAGCCGGATCATTGTGGTTACACAATGTCCGGCTACGACGCACCTCCTTTCGAGGCATATAAAGATCTTAGCGGCGCGCTCCCACGCTTGTGCGCGCCATGGCGTAGTGGAGAGCCCACGACCCTTTGTTGTAGGAAATCCTCACCATGTCCTCCGACAACTCGTCATACCGCAAGGGGACGCGGCAGTTGATCGTGGATGTGGCAAACCTGATGGCCTCCCCGAACAGTTCGGGGTCCATCTCCATCTGCTCTTTTGTGGGATAGAGCAGTTGGATGTCAGTCGGGCGGTCCAGCCCCGCGCCTGTCGCGGGATCCTGCAGGGGCTGGAACTGGATAATCCTCCCGTCGCCAACCCGAACATAATACTTTGGCGGGTTGTCAAAGACGCTCACGCGCATCCACTTGTTCCCCCGCATAAGCCGGCGCGCGAAGTCCAATTGATCTTCTGTGTTCTGGCACTCGTAAGGCGGCTGGACCTCCGTGTCCATGGACGCATGCCGGAAGCGCAATGGCAGACGGATGCCGTCTTTGGTATTTTCGCCAAAGACCGTGCCATCAAGAACGAACCCCTCCTCTTCCATCTGGTTCGCAAGGCGGTTCATCGCCACCACGCTCTCCAGTTGTTTCTTGCCGAATACCGAGCAACCGGTATCTCCCGCCGGACGATACGCCGTGAACGAACGCCGCATCAGGGCGGCCTCAACTTCGTGCCTATCCTGTACTGCCGCCAGCGAACGCTCCCTCACCGGAAACTTCAGCTCGCGGGCTCTGTCGTGCAGTCGGTTGTTGCTCAACCAAAGCATTATGACCACGACCTTCGCGGGCTCCGCAATGGGGTAGCCAGGCTCGTGGGGACTGTGGCAAAATCCGTCTCCCTGCGCCGCATTTCTGCAGCGCCCTTCCAATGCCGTCGCCGCCTGTGCCACACAAAGGTAACCTGCCTGTGTTGTACGATTCACGAGGATCTCCTTCGTGTTCTAGGCCAAAACGTCAAGGTGCTGACTGCGTGTACATTATATATCCTTTTGTGCTATGTGTCAATATCGCGGAGTTGGGGCTTTACGACGTAGAATGGGGCTATGATTCAGGACTTACGTTCGTTACGGGCTTCTTTTTCAGAAGGGTTGGCGTACATCCTCTGCAAGGCAGTAGTTCATCCTCTTGACATTGTATAACTGGGTATATACACTTATCTATGAAGACCGTCCGGAAGATCATCGGCTTTGAATGGGATGCGCACAATCGGGACAAGAATCTTGCGAAGCATCGCGTGACCGATGAGGAGTGTGAAGAAGTGTTTTTCGATGAGCGGAAAAATATCCTAAAAGACCTGCTTCATTCCGGCACCGAAAAGCGATATATCGTTATCGGCAGCACAAAAGAAAGTAGAGTTCTCTTTGTCGTATTCACCATTCGAAATACTAAGATCCGTGTCATATCGGCACGCGATCTCAATAAAAAAGAACGTCATCTCTATGAAAAAGAAGCTTAATATTCCCAAGTTCAAGAGCGAAGATCAGGAACGGGCATTCTGGGGGAAGCTGGATCTTGCCGCACACTTTCAAGCGGATGATTTTGATGCAGTCGCCTTCCCCGATCTCAAGCCATCGTCCCGTCCCGTATCTGTGCGGGTACCGGAGTATCTCCTGGTACGGCTCAAGGAACGGGCAAACGAACTGAACATTCCCTATCAATCGCTGATGAAAGAATACATCGCTCGCGGCGTATTGAAGAAGTAATCGCGAACATGCTGGAAGATCTTGCCCGAATTCGCGCATCATTTGAAAAAGAACTGCGAGAGGCCGCCACGCTGGACGCGCTGGAGCATGTGCGCGTAGCGTACTTGGGGCGCAAAGGCGCACTGGCCTCGGTTTTTGATACATTAAAAACGCTGCCACCGGAAGAACGCAAGCACGCGGGGGAGGAAGCGAACCAACTGCGACGCGACATTGAAACATCTCTTTCAGAAAAAAGAACGCTCTTGGAGCTGACCGAGCGCGAATCCGCGCTGAAAAAAGAACGGCTTGATGTAACGCGCCCTGGTGTCAGGCAGGAACGCGGACACGCGCACCCGCTCACAAAAATTACGCGCGAGATCATTGCAATTTTTTCCGCCATGGGATTTGCCGTGGTTGAAGGACCGGAAGCCGAGACCGAATACTACAATTTTGACGCGCTGAACATCCCCCCCGATCATCCCGCGCGGGATATGTGGGATACCTTTTGGATCTCTGATCCAAAAGGTGAAGATAAAACGCAAAATGCAAAGCGCAAAACGGGCGAACGCCTGCTCTTGCGCACGCATACAAGTCCTGTTCAGATACGCTATATGGAGGCGCATCAGCCGCCGATACAGATTATCGCCCCGGGCAGGGTCTATAGGTATGAAGCGACTGATGCGTCGCACGACATCCAATTTATGCAGATAGAAGGGCTGATGGCGGACAAAAATATTTCTGTGGCCAATTTCAAGGCAGTCATTCAGACGTTTCTTTCCCAACTTTTTGAGACAAAGATCGAGATGCGCCTGCGCCCGTCGTACTTTCCGTTTACCGAGCCATCGTTTGAAGTGGATATCTCATGCACTTATTGCCGCGGCACCGGATGCTCGATCTGCAAGCAGTCGGGATGGCTTGAGCTGATGGGCGCGGGCATGGTGCACCCACACGTTTTCAAGGCCGCGGGGTGGAATCCCAAGACGAGTAAAATGATCGGCGATCATTTTGCGGGATTTGCCTTCGGCGTTGGCATAGACCGCCTCGCTATGATGAAATACAAAATTCCGGACATCCGTTTGTTCCGAAGCGGCGATTTGCGATTTTTAAAACAATTCTGAAAAGCCATGAAGTTTTCATACACCCGGCTCAAAGAAATCGCGGGCTTCACCGATACGCCGGATCAACTGGCGGCATTCTTGACTATGCGCGTGTTCGAGGTGGAGCATGTCGAGAAACGGGGGAGTGACTGGATGCTGGATATAAAAATCCTGCCCAACCGCATGGCGGACGCATCGGGACACGTCGGGATGGCGCGGGAGATCGCGGCGCTCAAGAACGTAAAACTTAAAACGAAGAACGAAAAGCTTACGGAAGATAGCAGGCGACAAGCTACAGATGCGATCAAAATAAAGATCACGGATCCGAAAGATTGCGCGAGGTACAGCGCGCGCGTGATGGAGGGGATACGCGTGGGGCCGTCGCCCGCGTGGATGCGCGAACGCTTGGAGACATGCGGCCTGCAGTCCATCAATAATGTCGTGGATGCGGCGAATTACGTCATGCTGGAGACGGGACAACCTCTGCATGTTTTTGACATGCAGAAATTAAAAAGTAAAAATGAAAAAGTAAAAAGTATCGTGGTACGGCGGGCGCGGAAAGGAGAAAAGATGGCGGCACTTGATGAGAAGACCTATGAATTGAATCCGGACACCTTGGTCATCGCGGATGAAAGAGACCCCGTTGCAATTGCAGGCATCAAGGGAGGCAGGGATTCCGGCGTGTCCGCAGACACCACGCGTATTGTGCTGGAAGGAGCCACTTTTGATTCTGCCGTGATACGCCGCGCGTCGCAGACGCTGAACCTGCGCACCGACGCTTCCCTGCGCTTTGAGCACGGCCTCGACGCCAATGAGACGCCCGCGGCCCTTGATATGCTCGCCGGACTCATCCAAAAGATCGCGGGCGGCGTTGTTTTCTCCGGCATGGCCGACCGGTATCCGCGCACATCGCCCCAGCGCGCGATTCTGCTCCGCCCCCGCTATACAGAGTTGCTCATCGGCGCAAAAATCCCCGCGAGCTTCTACCGAGCGGCATTTGCGCGGCTTGGATGGGCCGCAAAATCCAAAGGAAAAGATTTTATCGTAAAACCGCCGACCGTGCGCCGCGACATTGAGATCGAGGAAGACGTTATCGAGGAGATCGGCCGTCTCTTTGACTATCAAAACATCAATCCCCGCATGCCGGAAGTAGCTTTGCGCGAGAGCGAGAAAAACACCGAACTTTTCTGGGAGGAGGTTGTCCGGAACACACTCATCGGCGAAGGATTTTTTGAGACAGAACTCTATGAGTTTTCTTCAGCAGAAGAGCATGCGCTGTTTGGCATCGATCCTCGTGTAGCTGTGGCATTGGAAAATCCACCAAACCCCCAGATGGCCTATATGGTGCCTGTGCTCGCCCTGCGCTACATCATATCTGCAGGGCAGAACATGCGTCAGCACGATACGGTAAAGATCTTCGGCATACAAAAAGAGTTTCGCCGCGCCGAAGGGGGAGGCATCGAGGAAACGAAAAAACTCGTCATCGTTTCCGCGGCCAAGGACGCGCGCGCAGAGCATTTTTATGCGCTCAAGGGAGTGCTGGACGGACTGTGGGAGCGCGTGGGCATTGGGAGCAGTGCTTCCAATGGGGACGTGGTGTACACCGAAGATACGTCGTGCGCGTTTGCGCACCCGTACCGCGCGGCAGTCGTCATGCACAACGGCGAAAAAATCGGCGCATTGCGGGAACTGCATCCTGCGATTGCCGAAAAACTCAAAGTGCGCGGCCAGATTATTTTCGCGGCAATTCCTTTTGCGCAGGTCACACAAAAAGCATCGGATAAAGCCGAGTACCGGTTGCTGGGAAAGTATCCGGCAATCACGCGCGATATTGCGGTCGTGGTGTCTGAAGACATACGGACTGACGACATACTCAACGTGATTAAAAACGCGGGAGGCACGCTCCTCGCGGACACTACCCCCTTTGACTATTTCCAAGATGACGCGCTCGCGACCGAAGAGAAAAAAGGTTTGGCGTTTCATCTCATCTTTCAATCACCCGATTGCACCCTCACCGACGCGGAAGTTGGCGCCGTCATCAAAAAAATCACCGCCACGCTTGAAGCGCAAGATTGGGAAGTGAAGAAATAACAGATTCTATTTGTGGTAAGGCGCGCGGCGTGATATGATTGCGGTATGGAAACACCGACTATTGTAAAGCAAACTAAACAATACCTGATAGTAAAAATCCCTCTGCCCGTGCAAGAGCGGGAAATCATTGTGGTGCCTGAAAAATCTAAAAAGATAGGCCGCGCCGAGCAACGATTGTGGGGTATTATTCAAGATGGCGAGCAGGAATACCGCGAAAGGAAAACGATCCGCGCGCGGTCAATTGATGAGGCGTTGAAAATTCATGCCCGCAAGAAAAATTGAATGGATTGAGTATTCGTCAAAATACACGCGGTCATTCCGGAAACTGCCACGCGGCATCCAAGAAAAAGCCCGTGAAAGGGAATACATTTTTATGGCAGACGCTTTTGATCCCCGCCTCAAAACCCATAAACTTCATGGCATATTTCAAGGATACTGGGGATACTCGGTAGATAACAAATACCGAGTTATTTTTCGTTTTCTCAACGGATCGGATGCGCTTTTCTTTGATATCGGACTTCATCCGATTTACGGCGGGAGCGAATAGATATGGCAAAAAAACAAAAGACGCTCAAAGTAAATGTGGCGGATTCTGTCAGAATCAAACAGGATGTTAAAGCTGTCTCCTACACGGCCAAGGACATTTATGTGCTCGAAGGGCTGGATCCCGTGCGCAAGCGCCCGGGCATGTACATCGGGTCCACGGGGCCGGATGGCCTGCATCATTTGATATGGGAAGTGTTTGACAACAGCGCGGACGAAGCGCTGGCAGGTTACGCGCGCAACATCGCTATCACCCTGCTTCCCGAGCACCGCGTGCGCGTGGTGGACGACGGCCGCGGCATTCCTGTGGACGTGCACAAGCAGACCGGCACGTCGGCGCTGGAGACCGTGATGACGACGCTTCACGCGGGCGCCAAATTCGGAGGTACATCATACAAAATCTCCGGCGGACTCCACGGCGTGGGCGTGTCCGTCGTCAACGCCCTTTCCATGGGTATGAAAGCCGAGGTGTGCCGCGACGGCCTGCAGTACATGCAGGAATACGTCCGCGGCAAGCCAAAGGCCGCCACTAAAAAGATCGGCACGTGCGGGGGATCGGGGACTGCGATTACGTTCCAGCCAGACCTTTCGGTTTTTGAGACCGTTATCTTTGACTGGAACCGCATTCTGGAGCACATCCGCCAGCAGGCGTACCTCATTCCCGGCGTACGCGTCACCATTACTGATGCGCGCGGCGCCGATACATCAAAAGATGGCACGCCGCTCGTGCCCTCATACACGTTTTATTTTGAAGGCGGCATCGCGTCGTACACCGCGTATCTGAACCGCAACCAAAAACCAAAGCACGAAAATATTTTCCACGTGGGCAAGGAGATTGAGACGCCCAACGGCAGGAAAATCCACGTAGAAGCCGCGTTTCAATATACTGACGACATCGCGGGGAAAGAAATCTCGTTTGCCAACAACATCCACACGGGCGAGGGCGGCATGCACTTGACCGGTTTCCGCACCGCGCTCACGCGCGTGCTCAATGACTATGCCAAGCAAAACGATTATTTCAAAAAAGACGACGAGACGCTGACCGGCGACGACGTGCGCGAAGGCATGACGGCGATCATTTCAGTCAAATTGCCAGAGCCGCAATTTGAGGGACAAACCAAAGCAAAGCTCGGCAGTCCCGAAGCGCGCACCGCCGTGGAAACCGTGGTGGGCGAAGGCCTGAAAGAGTGGTTAGAGAAATATCCGCGAGATGCGGCCGAGATCATCGGCAAAGCATTGCTCGCGCAAAAAGCGCGTAAAGCCGCCAAGGCCGCGCGCGAGACCGTATTGCGCAAAGGCGCTTTGGACGGCATGACGCTTCCGGGCAAGCTCGCGGACTGCCAATCCAAAGACCCTGCGGAATCGGAATTGTTTCTGGTAGAGGGCGATAGCGCAGGGGGATCCAGTAAGATGGGGCGGGACCGAAAATTCCAAGCCATTTTGCCCCTGCGCGGTAAAATTTTGAACGTGGAGCGCGCGCGGTTGGACAAGATGCTTGCGTCCAAAGAAATAAGGTCGCTGATCATAGCGCTGGGGGCGGCCATCGGCGACGAATTTGACGTGACGCGCCTGCGTTATCACCGCATTGTCATTATGACCGATGCTGATGTGGACGGCGCGCACATCCGCACGCTTATTTTGACGCTCTTCTTCCGTTATTTCCCTTTGGTTATTGAGAAAGGGTATCTCTATATTGCCCAGCCGCCGCTGTACAAAGTGCAGTCCGGTAAAACCAGCCAATACGCATATTCGGACGCGGAAAAAGACGCGGTCATGGCCGAGATGAGGAAAAAGAAACTCGACACCAAGAAGGAACGCGCCGCCGCAAAAGGAGAGGCCGTTGCCGAAGGAGAACAGGACGTGAAAGGCGTTGAGATTCAGCGCTACAAAGGATTGGGCGAGATGAACCCCTCCGAACTTTGGGAGACGACCATGGATCCTGCGGCTCGCATCCTGAAGCAAGTAATGATCACGGACGCCGCCGCCGCAAACCATATCTTTGACATCCTCATGGGCGACGAGGTCTTGCCCCGCAAAAAATTCATCCAAACGCACGCCGCCGCCGTGAAGAACCTTGACATTTAGCGTACATTCGGTTAATGTATGAGTCAGTTCCTCTTGTCTCTCTTGCAATAAGGAGCCCGCACATGGGCACGCTCGCCAACTGCCGTGGGTGCGGCGAAACGCACGAAATTGAAAATACCCGATTGAGCGACGCTTACGGCGCCGCAGAGGCCATCGTGTCTGGACCTGTAAATCGGTATTAGTCATTCAAGGGACTCGCCCACACGGGAAATGAGCCCTTTTTCTATTCTTGACTATTTCTCCCTATGGCCCATAATAAAGCTATATCTATGAAAGCCCTGCGGGGCTTTTAAAAAACCCATATACCATGCCCGAGCGCATTGTGACGTTTTTCAAGGAATCGCGCGTTGAACTCAAGAAGGTACGCTGGCCAACCCGTGAGGAAACCATACGGTATACGATCGCGGTGATTGCCGCAAGCGCGGTCTTGGCGATGTATCTTGGCGCCATTGATTATATCCTTCAATTGATTTTGAATACGTTCGTGTTTTAAAACGTATGCCAAAACAGACATCGGAATTCGGCAAAAATTGGTACGCCATCCATACGTACTCCGGCTATGAGGACGCGGTGGCGCGCAACCTGAAACAGCGCATTGAGTCCATGGGCATGGAGGACAAGATTTTCACCGTGCTCGTACCCGCGGAAAAAAAGATCCGCATCAAGAATGGCAAGCGGCGCGTGGTGGAGGAAAAAATATATCCCGGCTATGTGCTCGTGGAAATGGTGGTAACGGACGACTCGTGGTACGTGGTGCGCAACACGCCGCGCGTTACCGGATTCGTGGGCGCCGGCACCACGCCGGCACCGCTGGCGATTGAGGAAGTGGAGCAATTGCTCAAACGCATGGGCGATGCCGAACCGAAGTTCAAGATTGAGATCGGCCCAGGCGACCCCGTAAAAATCACCGACGGACCGTTCAAGGATTTTGACGGCAAGGTGGCTGACGTAGACCAGGAGCGGGGAAAAATAAAAGTGCTGGTCAACATGTTCGGCCGCGACACCCCCGTCGAGCTCGACTCATTGCAGATTAAGAAGCTCTAGAGATACTATACATTCCAGACTTAGTCTGGAATGTCGCTACAAAATTAACATTATGGCTAAATCAATAAAAATCGTCATCACGCTTCAGATTCCGGCAGGGAAAGCAACGCCCGCGCCGCCGGTCGGCACGGCCCTAGGGCCCCACGGCATCAACATCGGCGACTTTGTCAAAAAGTACAACGATGCGACTCGTGCGATGGAAGGCGAGATCATCCCCGTGCAGATTACGATCTACGAGGACCGGTCGTTTGATTTCAAGCTGAAGACGCCTCCCGCGTCAGACCTTCTGCGCCGCGCGGCAAAGATCGAGAAGGGATCCGGCGAGCCGAACCGCAAGAAGGTCGGCAAAGTATCCAAAGCCGACATCCGCGCGATTGCCGAGCGGAAGATGGAAGACCTGAACGCGACCAGCGTGGAAGCCGCGGCCAAGATCATTGAAGGCACGGCCCGCAGTATGGGCCTTGAGGTGGGATAACACTTATATATAGTCCGGAAAAGCGGCATCCTGTTTCATGAGATGCCGCTTTTCTTTTGGACGGGGATACGCTACCATCCCGATATGTCACGTCCATTCATCATTGCCACGGTTGCCGAAAAGGGAGGCGGCAAAGGGCTTTTCATACAACTTACCAGAAAAATCCTGCCGGAAAAAAAGATCGTTTCCGTGCGCTTTTCGGACATCTGGCGCGAGATCGTGCACCTGCTCGGCCAGGAAGAATCGCGCGAAAATATTTCCCAGCTGGCAACCGCAGTCCGCGCGGCATTCAAAAACGAGGGCATTCTCGTAGATGCAATGCACAAGCGTTTGCAGGGCATTGATGCCGATATCGTGATATTGGACGGCTTGCGGAAAGCCGAGGAGGTTCAGCCGATGGTCCGCGACCGCGGGGGCATCTTGCTCTACATTGCAACAAGCCCCGAGGCGCGTTTTGCGCGCCGCAGGGAACACGCAGAAACCACGGATGAAAAAGGCATGACCTGGGAGCAATTCATGCGCCATGAGGCGATACCGACCGAGACATCCATCCGCACGATTGGGGAGACCATGGCCGACGCCATCATTGAAAACAACGGCACGGTAGAAGAGTTTGGAACGCGCGTGGCGGCATTCCTCAAAGCCAGAGTCGTACCGCGCCTCTGATCACCGCGCGGAAATATATCCGCAATCCGTATTATGTTCATCACCAGCAATAGAGTGTTGCTTCTTGAGAGAAAGCATGCCATGAGAATACTCTCCATTGAAACGAGTTGTGATGAAACCGCGATTGCGATTGCGGACTTTACGCGCGCGCCCACGGGCGCGCGCGTAAACGTCTCGTCGCATATCGTCTCCTCACAAACCCGCATTCATGCCGCGTTCGGCGGCGTGGTGCCCAACCTCGCGCGGCGGGAGCACCAGCAGAATCTCGTACCCACGCTCATGTCTGCGCTCACGCAAGCGCAGATGCTGGCGCCACAAGCGCCGGCCAGGCACCAGGCCGTGAGCGTCATTCTTGAACGGGAGCAGTACCTGCTTTCCCTGGTTAAAAAACATCTCCTTGCCATTGCTCCTCCGCCGATAGATGCGATTGCGGCAACCTACGGCCCGGGACTCGCGCCCGCGCTCTGGGTCGGCGTCAATTTCGCGCGCGCGCTCGCAGAACTTTGGCAAAAGCCCCTCATCCCCGTCAATCACATGGCAGGGCATTTTTTCTCAGCGCTCTTGCAGAAAGACAAAAAACAGGAAGCGTCATTCTCCATTCCCAGCGTCCCTTTTCCCGTGCTTGGTCTCCTCGTGAGCGGAGGACATACCGAACTCGTTCTCGTAAAAAAGCCGTGGCACTTCAGTATCATCGGCACAACTCTTGATGATGCGGTGGGCGAGGCGTATGACAAGATAGGGCGCCTGATGGGACTATCGTATCCGGGAGGGCCCGCACTATCCCATCTGGCGGCACAGGGAGACGCGCGAAAATATCACTTGCCCAGCCCCATGCTAAACACAAAAGATTATCATTTTAGTTTCTCCGGCCTTAAAACCGCCGCATTTTATCTCATCCGCGGCCTGCCCCCCGCTACGTTTGAGGCAGAGAGAAAAGCCGATATCGCCGCATCTTTTGAAAAAGCCGCGCTCGACGTGCTCGTGAAAAAAACCCTCCGCGCGGCAAAGGAATACAAGGCGAAAACCGTGCTGATCGGCGGCGGTGTGTCGGCAAACAGGGTATTGCGCAAGCGCCTCGGCGACACCCTCGCGCATGAACTTCCCGCATGCCGTTTTCTGGCGCCCGACCCCGCTCTTGCCGGAGACAACGCGCTCATGATCGCCACGGCCGCATACATGACGGGTATGAAAAAAGCCCGGAACATCAGCGATGTCCGGGCAGATGCGAATGTGGTACTGGGCTAAAACTTCCAGACCACGTTGAACTCTTCCACTCCTATCTGGAGACATTCCTGTGCGTTACGTGCGATCTCTTGAATCGCCCATAAGATTTTATGGCGATCTGTCCCGATAAATCGAGAGCGATGGAAGGCGACGGAACCGCGACGAAGAACTATTCCACTGCTGCCCATCTCCTCCAGATCGCTCAAAGAGATCGGTATTGATAAACTTCTGTCTCCGATTCTCCAGCTGATGCGGCCTTGAGCATTCGTAGCCCACCCCTTCCACGCGATAGAGAGCAGGATGGCTCCCTCCTCTATCACGGGGTCTACAGGACAGGTGATCCCTTGATACACGTCATACCCTCCTCGCCTTGAGAGAACGACTCCATTCGGCTATACTGCATCCATAAAACACACATCCGCAGAGCATGTCAACCGAACTCGCGCCCCAATACAATCCGCAGAAAATTGAAGATGCTACCTATAAGAAGTGGGAGGAATCCGGATTTTTCAATCCGGATCGTTTGCCTGCGCGCCGTGGCAAGCCGTTTACCGTCATCATGCCTCCGCCCAACGCCAACGGGTCGCTTCACATCGGCCATGCCGTGTTCGTGACCCTCCAGGACATCATGGTCCGTTTTCGGCGCATGCAGGGGCGCCGCGCGCTGTGGGTGCCGGGCGCGGATCACGCGGGGTTTGAAACGCAGGTTGTTTTTGACAAAAAACTCGAAAAAGAAGGGCGCAGTAGGTTCCAAATCCCACGCGAACAATTGTATCAGGAAATGCTTGCGTTCACGCTGGAGAATAAAAAAATCATGGAG
>Ga0154969_141_pt1 | contig 16838 bp, 17 predicted proteins | sample RifCSPhighO2_01_FD_105937 | JGI IMG/M metagenome (GOLD analysis project Ga0154969, IMG submission 105937) | Candidatus Sungbacteria bacterium RIFCSPHIGHO2_01_FULL_54_26 | reverse complement strand
TGAAATGCTACTTCAATGGAAAAAAATGCCCCGTGGCGTGAGCCGCGGGGCGATGTGAGCCGTGTTTGAAGTGGAACTTCAAACATGCTGGCTAATAAGAAGACGGGTGTTTTTCCAGAGCCGTTATCAAGCTCTGGACGATTTCTCGCATGAGGCGGAGTTTTGCGTCCACCTCTGCTTGGGAATTGGTAGCCCCTCTAACCTCTCCCAAGCGTCTGTCAATCAGCTTGTGGGAGAAATCAGGTTCCACGTCCTCCGCGCCCATATGGTGCGTGGGGTCGGCGAGGTGCGCACGCATTTTGACAAGATCGCGGTGCGCGATCGCAAAAAGAACGCGATGTCGGAGAAGCGTCCCGACGATTCTTGGCTCCACGGCTTTGTAGGCCATGAAAAGCGTTTCCGTGCTTGTCGTTGCCCACGCCGCGCGGAGCGAGTGGATAAGATGCTTCATCCCCGCGTTATACGCAGGAATGTTCATTTCATGCTCGCCGCGATCATTGCGAATCGAAGTTTCCTCTGCCAGACGGTCGGCGATCACCCCTCGATGATACTGGAGAGCAACCTGCACAAAACCATACTTGTCAATGGTTTTGGTAAAGTCGTACTCTGTGTCGGATGACTCAGAAATGAGTCTCGCGATCCATGCGAGTCCGGCTTCAATTGTGTTCTCGCCAAGCAACCTCTCTATCGGACGCATGAGGAGCGGTGCTGTTGCCGGGGACGTAAGCGTGAGCTGCGCAAACAGAACAGCTACGAGAATTGCCGTTGTGATAGCGGTAATCTTCTTCATCCTGCTCTCCCTGTCTTGTCTTGTTGGTTGAAGGAACGTGGTCTCATTATAGCACTTATGCAGTTATTGTCAAGTTTGTTTACACTTTTGCTTGTGGTATCCTGTAGAGGTTATCTTGATTGCCGTGATAAAGATCCTCTGGAAATTTGGTATAAATCTGGCGGCTTTGTTCCTCATCGGATGGGTTCTGGCGCCGGCTTTTCCGCATGATTATCTGACACTTATCAAGGCCGCGGGCGTTCTTGCTGTGGTTAATTACTTCTTTTAGTTTTTAACGCCGTCTACTGTTTTGCTATGCTCATATTCCTTACGTATTTTCAGATCATCGTAAGCATTCTGCTGATGATAGCCATATTGCTCCAGCGACGGGGCGGAGGCCTGTCCCCGGTGCTGGGCGGCTCGGGCGGATTCTACCGTAGCCGCCGCGGAGTTGAGCGCGTACTGTTTACCGGCACGATCGTGCTCGCCGTGCTCTTTTTGGCGGGAGCCGCGATGAATATTATCGTACGATAGTAATGACCGGACGTATCGAGGAAATGTACGAGAATATCCTGCGGCTCAATCGCCGATGGCGGATGTTGAGTATTCGCAAGATACTTTATTTCCCCCGTATCCTGTCGTCACAGGAAAAGCGCTTGTATCTCTTTTTGCTATTAGCGGTCCTTTTGAGCGGCACTGCCTTTTTGGGACGGGCATATGTGGGCATCACCCGAGCGGTTGCGCAGGTAGGCGGCTCGTATACCGAAGGCGTGATCGGCACGCCGGAGATGATCAATCCCCTGTATGCGGTAAAGGATGCGGATCGCGACATCAGCCGTTTGGTATTTTCTGGCTTGTTCACCTATGACGGCACCGGCGCGCTTCAGCCGGATTTGGCCGAGCGGCATGAGATCAGCGCAGACGGCAAGGTGTATACGGTAATGCTACGCAATGCCGCGCAGTGGCACGATGGCACGCCGCTTACCGCAGACGACGTGGTGTTCACGGTCCGGCGCATCCAAAACATCCAGTATAAAAGTCCGTTTCGCCTGAATTGGCAAGGGGTGGAAGCGGAAAAGATTGACGATCATACCGTGCGCTTTACTCTGCGCACCGCCTATGCTCCTTTTATTGAAAATCTGACGCAGGGCATCATCCCTCGTCACCTCTGGGAACACGTTGATCCCGGCGCCGCGCTTTTGCATAACCTCAATCTTAGCCCCGTGGGTTCCGGCCCCTATCGGCTCAAACGGTTCAAGAGCGATGGGGCGGGCTCGTTGTTATGGTACGCGCTTTCGCGCAACGCCGATTTCCACCGCGAGGGGCCGTATCTCAAAGAGATAACATTTGTGTTTTTCAATAATGAGGAGGATATGATCTCTGCGTGGCATCGGGGGGATATTGAGGGATTCGGGCCGGTCTCATCGGTGCGCGCCAATGAGTTCAACAAAGACGCGGTACAGGTTCTGTCGCTTGCCACCCCGCGCATCTTCAGCGTATTTTTCAATGAGAAGCAGGCGCCGGCGCTGGCTGACAAGAAAATACGCCTTGCCATTACCTACGCGATCGACCGTGAGCGCATTGCAGAGCAGGCAACGACCGGCGGCGGCATTGCTATGGCGGCCTTGCTCCCCCTGTCCCGCCCGTTCGCTGATGCAGTCCCCGCGTTGCCGCACGATCCTGCCAAGGCCAGGAAGCTGATCGAAAGCGCGGGATGGAAAGACGCCGACGGGGATGGTATGTATGAAAAAATAATCAGGGATAAGAGAAAGACGGAGACCCAGATGCTGGAGCTGGGCTTATCCACTGGCGATTCTCCGGAACTCGTGCGCGCCGCGTCCTTGATCAAGGAAATGCTGGGTGAGGCGGGTATTCGCGTCTCGATTGATACGCGCTCGTTTGGCGATCTTGAAAGCGCCGTCATCCGGCCGCGCAATTTCCAGATGCTTCTTTTCGGCCAGGTCTACGGCTATGAACCGGACCCGTTCGCGTTCTGGCATTCGTCGCAGATAAAAGATCCAGGCCTCAACATTGCCTTTTTTGCGCATCGGAGCGGGGACAAGATATTAGAAGAGGCGCGTCGGAGCACCGATGCGCAAAAACGCGCCGCGCTATACGGCGACTTTGCGCGCATTGCGGCGGCGGAGATTCCGGCGGTTCCTCTCTACACACAGATGTTCATCTATCTCTTGCCGCGCGCCATGGAAGGCGTGGCCCTTTCGCGCATTTCCCTGCCCTCGGACCGTTTCAATGAAATAAACACCTGGTATCGGGAGACGCAGAGAATATTGCGATAGGCGAACCCAGCGCTTGCATTATTTCTCGGATGGTGGTACGCTGTGCGTACGTTACTTCTCTTCGTAGTGAGTGTTTGTTTTTGAAATCTTATCTTTATTCCGCCGAGGTGGGTTGGATGGGAGCAGGCGTACCATCCAGCGGGCGCAAAAGCGCCCGGGATCACCGCCTCGCACAATTTTTTGTTTCGAGGCTTCGCCGAGTACTTATAAGCCGAGGTGGTGAAACTGGCAGACACGCAGCGTTCAGGGCGCTGTGAGCGCAAGCTCGTGGGAGTTCAAATCTCCCCCTCGGCACTGCAAGAAAAACTCGTGCACATCACACGTTTTATGCCCTTGTTTATTATCATTATTTACCTATTTATTTTCTGCGGATCATACGCATTGCCTATCTTTCCGATTCGTACTGATGTGTGATCCGCAAGCATACATCTCTTATGCATCAATCATCACCTACGCCTCGGCACAGACCCGGACGCCCAGGACCTCCGCCATACGGCCACAAAACGGACGCCGTCCGGCGGCATCCGCGCGGCAATACCCCGCACGGGATTGGTGCAGGCGGCCGACAGCCGTTTGCGCATCTGCGCTCCCCTGCTCCCCTCGTGCACAAAGAACACCTGCGTTTTATTCCCCTTGGCGGGTGCGGCGAAGTAACGCGCTCCTGCTATGTGTATGAGTACGAGGACGACATCGTCATCGTAGACATGGGACTGCAATGGCCGGACGAGGACATGCCGGGCATTGATTACCTCATTCCCAATGTGGAATATCTCAAGCCGCGGCGCAAAAATATCCGGGGCATTGTCATCACGCACGGGCATTATGACCACATCGGGGCAATCCCGCATCTTTTGGATGCGTTGGGTAATCCCCCAATGTATACGACGGCGCTGACGCGCGGCGTCATCCTCAAGCGCCAGGAGGATTTCAAGCACGGCGCAAAACCCGAAATTCACGTCGTAACGTCGGATTCCGTGGTTCAGCTCGGTGCCATCCGCGTGGAATTTTTCCATGTCAATCACAACATTCCCGACAGCGTAGGCGTGGTGCTGAAGACGCCGGTTGGCACGGTCGTGCACACGGGCGATTGGAAATTTGACCATACGCCGGTCAATGAACAACCCGCTGACATAGCGCGGCTCACGCAACTGGGACGTGATGGCGTGCTCCTGCTCGTTGGCGAAAGCACGGATGCCGAAATGCCCGGGCATCAGATCTCGGAGGCCGAAGTGCAGAAAGCCCTGGAAGAGATATTCAAAGTCGCTCCCGGGCGTATTCTCGCGGCCACGTTTTCCTCGCTTCTGACGCGCATCCAGCAATTGATCTGGCTGTCGGAAAAATATGGCCGCAAGCTCGTGATTGAAGGCCACAGCATGAAGCAGAACGTCGCGGTGGCGCAGGCGCTTGGCTACACCAAGTTGAAAAAGGGCACGCTTATCGATGTGAAGGATATGGATCGCTACCCTGAAAATCAGATTACGATCGCGTGCACCGGCGCGCAGGGCGAAGACCGCGCCGTGCTCATGCGCATTGCCAACAACGAGCACAAGATCATCAATCTGCGCCCGCAGGACTCGGTGATCTTTTCCTCATCCGTGATTCCGGGCAACGAGGCGACGGTACAGCGTCTCAAAGACGTACTCTACAAAAAAGTGCACAAAGTATATCACTATGCGACGATGGACATCCACGCGGGCGGCCACGCCAAGCGCGACGAATTGCGGCAAATGATCGAATTAACCAAACCGAAATATTTCATTCCCATTCACGGCAACTATTTCATGCTCAAACTCCACGCGGAACTCGCGGAGGAAATGGGTGTGCGAAAAGAAAACGTCATCGTGGCCGAGGACGGCGATGTGGTCAGCATGAACGCCGAGGAAATAAAGAAGACCAAGGAAAAAGCGCCGACTGATTATGTGATGGTGGACGGCTTGGGCGTGGGCGATGTGAAAGAAGTGGTGTTGCGCGACCGCCAGCATTTGGCCGAGGACGGCATCTTTGTTATCATTACTATAGTGGATTCCAAAACGGGCAAGGTGCGGACCAGTCCTGACATCATTTCCCGCGGCTTCATCTATCTCAAGGAATCGCAGGAGATGCTTAAGGACGTGCGCAATCGCACGCGCAAGATCGTGGAAGATGTAACCATCGGCGGCGAGCATCCGATCAACTGGACGCACGTGAAAGACGAACTGCGCGAGAAAATCGGCCAGCATCTCTTCAACAAAACCCAGCGCCGCCCCATGGTACTGCCGGTGGTCATTGAAGTGTAACAACGAGTTATGGACTTTGCGGGATATAGTGTCGTCATCATACTTGTGCTTGGTATCATTACAGAATTTAATGGCATCGGATTCATCCGATGGTGGGGGCGCAGAAAAAAATGAACAAACAAATTCTTTTGAGTGGTATCCAACCCTCCGGCGCTTTGCATATTGGCAACTATTTGGGTGCCATAAAGCAATGGGTGGATTTGCAGAGCGAGTATCGGGTGTTTGCTATGATCGCTGATCTGCACGCGATTACCGTGCCGCAAGAGCCAGAGGCATTGCGAAATAAAACTCTTGAAGTGGCGGCATTGCTCATTGCCTGCGGCATTGACCACAAGAAATCAGTCATCTTCATCCAATCCCATGTCCCAGCCCACGCCGAACTTGCCTGGGTCCTCAACACCATCACGCCCCTAGGAGAACTCGAGCGCATGACGCAGTTTAAGGAAAAGAAAGATACGTCAGGAGAAATGGCAGGGCTTTTGAATTATCCCGTGCTCATGGCGGCGGACATTTTGCTGTATCAGACCGAGAGCGTGCCCGTGGGCGAAGACCAACAACAGCATTTAGAGTTGACGCGCTCCTTGGCGAACAAATTTAACAATCGCTTCGGCGATACGTTCAGGATTCCCAAAGCGCATATACAAAAAGATACGGCGCGTCTCATGGGCTTGGATGACCCGACAAAGAAAATGTCCAAATCAACGCCGAGCGCCAATAACTACATCGGGCTTTTGGACACCCCCGATGATATCCGGCGCAAGATCAAGATTGCGATTACGGATTCGGGAAAAGAGATTGCGTATGATGAAGAGAACAAGCCCGCCATCGCAAACCTCCTGCGCATTTTCTCCGCCTTTTCTGGAAGTGCAGTCGCTGATGTGGAAACCAAATATCGCGGCACATCATACGCGGAATTTAAACAAGACCTTGCTGAACTGCTCGTGGCCAAGCTAGAACCCATCCAAGTGCGCTACCACGAACGTGCAGGCGACCAGGATGCATTGCTCAAAATTCTCAAAGACGGCGCCGAGCAAGCGCGCGCCATAGCAAGAGAAACTCTTTATAACGCACAGAATAAAATGGGATTTCTCACCTCGCTCAAGTAGAGAATAGAATATGCGCTAAAAAAATCATTCTCAGAAGTTCTAAAAACCAGGCAGTAGGGTCTGTTTTTATATAAAGTTTTGAATCATTCATAACGATATCTGCCTTTGAAACATAGGGTGTCGCAGTCGAAGAAATATTGATTTCTGGATGTTCAATAAGGTAATTGTACGATGCAATAGAGTCTAATCGTTTACACCCCTTACTCAGTAATTCAACTGGAATTTGTTCGATTATCTTGTGAGCATCTGTGATATAAAGTGTAATCTTACGTGGATCTGGCGGGAGAATGTCTTTTTCAGAAATTCTTTTGTTACCTTGCTCGCTATCAATCACGACAGCACGATTCTCAAGGCAGATAGTATAGTATTCTAGTTTCTCAGGAATCTTGAAGAGATTTGCAATAAAATGTGGAAACGGGCATTCACGCGGTACGCAACTTAGATAGCGATGATAGCTGATGGCTGGAGAGCTAGTAGGATCAAGTGAAATATCAAATTCTTTACGCGAAGGTAATCCGAAGAAAACAGTAATAACCACTACGGAAATAGTGGTCCAAAGCAAGAAAATTATACCTAGAGTACGCAGAGTAAAATAATCCTTCATAATGCTCCCACCGGGATTCGAACCCGGGTTTCCGCCGTGAGAGGGCGATGTCCTAGACCAGGCTAGACGATAGGAGCGTAATTTCTAGACTGCCAACGCAAGTGACTCAATGTATCCTTTTATCTGGGATTTTCTATGCACATCATGGATTCTTACTTTTACCGTTCCTTCATAGAGAGTATTGTGCATCTTCCCAGCACTGCTCTTTGGCGCCTTTATATATGTTTTATTAAATTGCTCGAGGGGGATACCTGTTACGGAAGACCAAAAAGATTCTGCTCTTTTTATATCAAGTCCGGGATGAAGCATAAGCCCACATCTGAATTTCTGCTCAGGTATATGTAATATCTCACGAAAGAATCTCATCATGAGGGCTATAAGCTTAGGGTCGGAGTTGGCGACTTCAAGAGTATATCTACTCTTCTTAGTTCCTTCAGCCCAATAGAGTGCGGTTCCCGCGATAAGAAGATCTCGCTTTTCTAATCCAGCGATCTCCTCTTTTGCTTTTGAGATGATAAGATCTGAGGTACGAGATGCCATGCGGCGTCTTTCTTCATTATGGTGAAACAATTCTGTTCTGCCTCGCAACTCTTTCTGAGCTATCCGCTCTTTGTGATGCTTTGCAAGCAGGATATCACGCGTCCATTCGCTAATGGTGCTTTTACTGAGGAAAGGAAAGTTTGCTCCTATTTCTTTAAAGGTATAACCGGATTCTTTCCTTAGTTTCCTGACCTTTAGCTTCAACCCGCCTGCGTACATATGAGAAAGATTATCTTCAAACTATACATCATTTAGAGCTAAAAAGGAAATGATTTCTAGCTTTTCCAGTGCGGCTCTTGGCGGACGAGGAGGTCTTTTGCTTCTTCAGGATGAAGCATGAGGGCTTCGACTGTCCATTCCATGCGCCTGCTCTGGCTCCCTTTTATGAGGATGAGATCCCCTTTTTCTACTACGGGGCGCAGGGCCCTGGCGGCTGATAGGGAATCGGGAACGGCAAAAATCTTTGCGCGGGGGAATCCGCATGCAACGGCTTCGTCCGCAACATAATGCGCGTATTCACCCACGCAGAAAATCATATCCGCGCACGCGGCGGCTTGTCTGCCAATGAGGCGATGGGCATCTTCCGTGTATTGTCCCAGTTCGCGCATATCGCCGAGCACGGCAATCTTGCGCTCTGCGGGTAGATCACGGAGCGTGTCGAGAGCCGCGCGCATGGCTTCGGGTGCCGCATTATAGGTGTCGTCGAGGATGTATGAACTGCGAAGTCCCGCGATGATGCGCATGCGCCCGGGGGGTGGCATGTACCCGCGCAATGCCTCGACCGCTTCAACCAAGTGCATGTCCATAGCAATGCCGAGCGCTACTCCTGCAGAGCACGCGTATACTTGCGGAGCTCCCAAGAGGCCGTCGAGGCGTACGGGCACGGTGCTTCCCTTGTATTCTAGTTTGAAGGTCATGCCGGACAGGGAGGTGGCAGGGTTTTCATTGGCGATTTTTATGTCCGCATGCGCGTCTCGGCCGAACGTAATAATGCGCGCGTGGGTTTTGCTTCGCATGTTGTACACGACGCGATCGTCATGGTTCAGGATCGCGTATCCTTGGGCAGGCAAAGCCGTAACCAGCTTGGATTTCTCTTCAATCAGGGATTCTGGATTTTTGAAAAACTCTACGTGTACCGGTGTGTCGCCGATGGCGGTCACCATGGCAATATCAGGCCGCGCGATGGAGACAAGCACGTCCATATCGCCGGGGCGGTCAACGCCATATTCCAGTACCAACACCTCCGGATACTCTATCATCTTCGCAAGACCATATATTTTGAGCACGGCCATGGCGAGTCCCACGCCCCACGCGAAAATATTTCTGCCATAGTGCGGCATGCCGAGAATCGCAAGCGGCAAGCCGATTTCGTTGTTATAGTTTTTCTCTGCCGTGGCGGAGCGGTATTTATGTTTAAGCACGGCAAAGGCCGCGAGACGCGCAGATGTCTTGCCCACGGACCCGGTCACGCCGATAATCGTGGGCTTATGTTTGCGTATCGTCGCCCGCGCCATCATCGCCAGTATTTTTTGTAAAATTGACTTATAAGACATAAATGTGTAGTATTATCGCAAGAGGCACACTCACACTCAATGACCAGGAGGAGAAAATCGTGCCGTGGTATATCTGGGTAGGGATTGTTTCTTATGCGTTAGTCCATCTTGGATGCGCGTTATTAGCATTTTTGATCCTTGAAGATGCATTTGAAAACTATGGATCTTCAAGATATGCGCCTATCGGAGTCGCAGCAATCATTGGGGGACCGATTACGCTTTTCCTCTTTCTCTTCCTCGACAGTATGCTCACGGTGAGAGAGGATTTTGAATAAAATACCCTCTTTGATCATCGCCGCTCGCGCACCCCGCGGGCGGCTTTTCTATTTCACAAAGTACATGGATACAAAGGTTGGATACAGGGGTTCAACCCCTGTAATCTATCCAGCTACCGCTCCCGGCATATATTTATTATCATCCTCACTCCACGAAAATACGAAATTCTCAAACTCCTTTTTTGTCTCAAAAAAATCATGGATGAATGTCGGCTCAAGAATATCAGGGAAGCTATTTTCACCGATGTATGAGGAGAAACTTGACCATGGATAGACGCTGGCAATGCGCTTGGCTTCATTTATTTTTTTAATGCCGTTCTCCCGCCAATCAGGCATCGCCCGATCAAGCGCATTCAAAGGAATATATGCCTGTATGTATCTCGCATATCGATCGCTATCAATATGCTTCACCTTATATCTGCCTTGAAATAATACCCCGCTTCGTGAATGTTTCAGATTGAAAAAAGCAGTATATCCTGATCCTAATTTTTGCATGAAAAGCGATATCCCGCCTTCCACCAATGGCTTCAACAAAAAGTGAAAGTGGTTAGGCATAAGAATAAACGCGCCAATCTGTACCAAACGTCGCCCCGCTTGCAGGGGTTGAACCCCTGTTGTTTTGGCACTATTGCTCCCTAAAAAATCCCGCAGGGTAACCTGGCGCGAGGTATTAAAAAATCGCATTGCCGCAACAAAACGCATATAATGTTGCCGCGTCACAAAAATAATCCGCTTTTCAACACCGCGGTTGTAAACATGATAGAGTTCTCCAATAATCATTTTTGGTCTCAAAACAGGCATACTTACATTCTATCCGCAAACCCTACAGGGGTTCAACCCCTGTGAAGATTTACTTTTCGTCGGGGGGGATTTCATAATAATTTAAGATGAACGTGGCGAGGTCATGGAATGCTGGCGTCAGAGTATTGGCCGCGAATCGGTTACCTGTTGGCTCGTTGAGTTGCAGGAGGATGAGGAAACGCGGTTCAAACGCGGGGGCAAATCCTACGAATGTGTGCGTTACGGCATCCGAATATCCCTTGCCATCTTTGCTTGGCACCTGCGCGGTGCCTGTTTTTCCTGCCACAAAATACCCTGGAATTTTGGCGCGATTTTCAAAACCGCTCCTGACGGCGGACACGAGCATCTTTTGCAACTGCTCGGCTGTCTCTTTGGTAATAACGTTGCGCACGGCCTCCGGCTGGGTCACGGCCTCATTGCCGGAATCATCCGTGATCTTGTGCACGATGTATGGCCGCATCATAGTGCCGTCGTTGGCAATCGCGGCAATGGCACGCGCCATCTGCAAAGGCGTTACAGCAATGCCCTGGCCGAAGGACGCGGTTGCAAAATCAATGTCGCGCCCCGCTTCCAAGTTTGAAATATTGCCGCCTACCTCCCCGGGCATATCCACATTTGTTTTTTCCCCGAATCCGAATTTTTTCAAATACGTAAGTTGCCGCTCGTGTCCCAGGAGCCGCGCCACATGCACCAGGCCCGTGTTGAGCGACTTCTCGATCACCTGGCTCATGGTCTGCACGCCGTATGCCTGCTCGTCGAAGTTACGAATGGTATAACCGCCGATCTTTACTTGTCCGGTGTCGCGGTAGGTGGATGCGGGCGTGACGAGATCCTCCTCGATCGCGGCCGCCATGGTAACGGGCTTGAGTACCGAACCAAGTTCGTACGACGACTCAACCGCAGGATTGAGAAACACCGTGTAGTCCCTCTCTTTTGAATAGGCGTTAGGGTCAAAGCCGGGAGCTGTGGCTTGCGCAAGGATGCGGCCGGTCGTAGGGTCCATGACAAGAATAAGGCCGCTCGTGCCGCCCCACTTGTCGCGCGTTGCTTTCAACACATCTTCGGCCTTCTGCTGAATATGATAGTCAACCGTGAGGGTGACGGCCGAACCGTTCTTCGGCGGATGAAACAGGCGCCGGCCAAGCGCGATCACAAAGCCCGATGCGTCTTTCGCGCCCTTGAACACACCTTTGGTGCCTGACAACTCATCGTTGAGAAAGCGCTCCAGGCCGTACTGGCCCTTGGGGTCTCCGGGGTCACCGCCGGTGAAGCCGAGGATAGTGGAAGCCATCCTTCCGTTGGGGTATACGCGTCGCACCTCGTCATCAAAGGAAATGCCGACAACTTTTTTTGCAAGAAAAGCATTGGCCGTATTGGGTTCGATTTTCCGCGCGAGAATTTCGTAGGGATCGTCTTTTTTCCCAAGTTTTTCACTGATCTCCTCCTTGTCCAGGCCGAAACTCTCGACAATCAATGCGGCCGTAGCGTCAGCATCCTGGATGATGCGCGGAGACGCGACCATCGCTTTATACGTCTTGTTGAATGCGAGCGGGATCTCTCCCCCGCTTTTATCCACGGCGAAAATAACGCCGCGCTCGGATGAAAGCTCTTTGGTAATGCTATGCTGGCGGGATGCCAGGCGGGCGTATTCCTGGTGCTGGATTATGGACATCTGAAACAGTCGTCCGAGCAGAACAACACAGGCCGCCAAAAAAAAGAGGAGGATAAAGCGCATCCGCCCCTCAAGCGTACGAGCAAAAGATGACTTCATTGGGTGGAATCGGCTACTGATGAGAGCGAGTATCGCCTCGCGCTTCCGATACGGCCGTGCTTCCCGGTGCGAGATACTTGAGTTGGGAGATCTCCTGCATGCTGTTGAGCGTTGCCTGGTGGAGTGACGCAAATCCGGCTTCCCGTTCGCGCTCGAGCAATTCCATACGCGTGACCTCTTCGCCATGCCGGCTCGTCCCTGCGGAGATATCGCGCAGGCGCACACCGACGTCAAAGCTCATGACAAGCATACCGATATACACTATAGTGCCAAGCATAAAAACAGCTATCGCGGTACTCGTGAGCACGGGGCTCTGGAGGAATGCCATCAAGCGTTCATGGGCAATGGAAAAACGCGCCAACGGGAGAGAGGAAGCTATTCTGCGGTGAGCGAGGATGAGTGCGGTCATGTTTCTTTAGTTTTTCGTGGCGGCACGGAGCATCGCAGAGCGCGCGCGCGGATTATGATGTATTTCTTCGGGCTGGGGACGCACGGGTTTTGGAGTGAGTATGCGAAGTATTCCGGATGTGTGCTGTTGTTTCATAAAATCTTTAACGATACGATCTTCAAGTGAATGGAAAGCGATGACGGCAATCGTGCCGCCTGGCGCCAGAAGAGACGCTGCGGCGGTAAGCCCAAGCGGGACAGATGCCAATTCGTCATTTACCGCAATACGCAGGGCCTGAAACACACGGGTCGCGGGATGGATGCGGCCGTTGCGAGCTGGGGGCGGAATGCCATGCCACACGATGTCTGCAAGGTGTTTTGTCGAGACAATGCGCTTTTTCCGCCTTTCCTCTGCTATCCTGCGGGCAATGCGCCGCGCAAATCGCTCCTCTCCATAGCGCATGAACATATCTGAGAGCTCCTTCTCCGGATATGTGTTTATGATGTCCGCGGCGGTCTTGCGGTCGCGTTCCGGATGATAGCGCATGTCGAGCGGTTCATCTTTTGAAAACGCGAATCCCCTGCCCGATTGGTCCGTGTGATAGGAGCTGAAACCCAGATCAAACAATACGCCGTCTACATCCGTGATTCCTCGTTCGCGTGCGACATCCTGTATCTTCCGATATGTTTCGCACACGAGATCAATATTCTTTATTCCCCGTTCCGCATTCCTTTTTCGTGCTTCGGATATAATGTCGCAGTCCCAATCCATGCCGATGACCCGTCTGTTTTTTCCTACGCGTTCTGCAATCGCCCGCGCGTGCCCGCCACCGTTGATCGTAGCATCAATGTAGGTTTGTCCAGGACGAGGGTTGAATATGTCTAGAACCTCTTTCAATAAAACCGGCTCGTGCATGTCGGTGATCAGTACAGTCCCATTTCGCCAAGCTTTTCCGCGATCATGTCAGTGTTCTTTTCCACGCCCGCCTTGTAGGCAGTCCAACGCTCTTCATCCCATACTTCCAGGCGGTTATACACACCCGCAATGACCACTTTCTGCTTCAGTCCTGCGAATTCTTTCAAATAATCGGGAATCAGGATCCTGCCCAACTGGTCCAGCTCCACTTCCACGGCTCCGGCGAGCATGAGGCGGGAGAAACTACGAGTATTCCCCTGCCCGACTGGCAATTGCGAAAGCTTTTCCGTCAGCTTCTGCCATTCCTGCATGGGGTACAACGACAAACAATTGTCCAGGCCTCGCGTCAGCACCGCCGTCTCCCCAAGTTCCTTACGTACCTTTGAGGGTATGGCTAGCCGCTTTTTGGAGTCGAGCGTGTGTTGGTATTCGCCGATAAGCATGTCGCGCTGCCGTGCCCCACTGCCGATGTTGCGAGAGGTTCAACCGTACGGCACAGACGTGCCATGCTCTCAACGACGCGCAATATCGGCACCGGAACCAGTTATCCCCAAAAGCAGGAGAGTTATCCACAGAGTTATCCACTTCCCTCCACTTCTATCAAACTTAGTACCACTTTCTCACATATTTATAGACATTGCAACCACTCACACAAAATGAAAAAGAGCGGCTTATCTAAGCCGCTCTGCTAGGAGTTATCCACATTTCGCGGAAACGCCTTCCTTGAACTTAAGAAAATCAAATGATAGCTGTCGACTGTTCCGTGCTTTCCGTATCCAGAAGTTCAACAATGGTCAGGTGCGCCGCGGGTGTCGTGATCACGACACGGGAGTCATCCGCTTTCTCTAGCCGCATCTGCCAGCTCTTCAGGTGATGCTAGTCGGGAATGCCATCCCGCAAACCGAACATCTGCTGGCGCAGTGCATCATGTATGGACATGAGTTATGCTCCTCTCCGAATGCGTATCACATTGATTGGAGAAAGAACGAGCTTCGCTTTTATCGTATCATAGCATCCGCAACTTCAAAATGCGGGTAACATAAAAACCCTTTGGAAGGGGTTTTTATGTTATCTCTGGGTGGGCAGGGAGGGATTCGAACCCCCGTAGCCCGAAGGCGCCACGTTTACAGCGTGGTGTAATTGACCGCTCTACCACCTGCCCCCGACACTATTCATTTTTAGCCAGTGGTCGGATTCGAACCGACGACCTACGGTTTACAAAACCGTTGCTCTGCCGACTGAGCTACACTGGCACGTGGCGCGTTCGCCTGCGGCGGACTTCTTGCATGCGCTGGTTTTTGGGGCGCATGGGCGGTGGCACGACAATGGACGGGGCGACCATGATCGGAGGGGGCGGCGTTGTCGGCGGAGGTGTGGATGTCTCCATGGCTACCATTTCTACGGGTTCGGTACTCGCGGCTTCAGGTATGCCGTCGAGAAGCGTGCGTACTTTTTTGAGGAGCGCCACCATGCCATTATCCGCCCTTAGCGTAAGAATATGGATTTTATATAACGTCTTTTCCGTATAGCGCAGGAATAGTTGATGATGCTCGCGTTCCCGCCAATAGCGGCGCCAGCTAAGGAGGAACACGCGGATGCGGGCCGAATCCTCGTGCAGGCGATCAACAATGATCTCGTCTGGAATAGCGACCAGTTCGGGGATCTTCTGTGACATCCGATACCACAGGGCAACACTGCTGGCGGCACTGATGAAGATGAGAATGAGATCAAACAGCATGAGAAAAAACTGCGGGAAAACGCTAGATCTCGAAGCGGGTGAATTCCACGATCTTGATGTTTTCGCCGAATCTGCCGATGGATTCGTTGACAATATCGCTGACATTTTTGCCCGGGTCTTTTACAAAGGGCTGGCTGGTCAGCATTGCCGTATCCTTTGGCGCCATGGCCGCGATGTGCATGGCAATATCATGCGCGAGTTGTCTGAATGCGGGATTGCGCGCCACGAAATCGGTTTCGCAGGACAACGCCAGGAGCACGCCGATGTGGGCATTGGAATGGATATATGCCTCTACTACGCCGGCTGTCGTGTCGCGTCCGGTGCGTTTGCCCGCGGAGGTACCAAGCCGCTGTTCAATCAGGGCTTCTGCCGCGGTCTGATCGCCGCCTGCATCTTCAAGCGCTTTTTTTATGTCCGAGATGCCAGCGCCAGTGCGCCCGCGTAATATTTTGATTGCTTCGGCAGAGATCATGGGATGGGAGCTACACCCGTTATGTTACTGTACCTGTGGCGGTGCCGCGGGTGGGGCTTGTTCTGCGGCTGCTTGTTTTTCTTTGAGGCCTTGCTCGATTGCCGCGCCGATCTCCCGTATCATATACCGAACGGCGGGCAGTGCATCGTCGTTGGAAGGAATAGGGTTTGAAATCGCGGCCGCGTTGGCGTTGGTATCGCACAGCGCCACAATAGGCACCTTCATCCGCTTTGCCTCGTTGACGGCCGTATCGTCGTACGTCGTGTCTACGATAAATACGGCATCCGGCAGGCGCTTCATGGGCCGCAAGCCATCAAAGAATTTCTGCAGACGGGCAAGTTCTTCGTCTTTCCCCATCCTCTCCTTTTTCGTATATTTTTCAAAGGCCCCGCTTTTCTTGTCGTGCTCCAATTGCATCATGTACTCAACGCGCTTGCCGATGACCTTGTAATTGGTCAGCGTGCCGCCAATCCAACGCTCTATGAAATACGGCATATTTGTCTTGGTGGCAACGTCAAGGATAGGGGCGCGGGCGGCAGGCCGTGTGCCTACCATCAGCACGAGTCCACCGCGGCTGACAATGCCGGACACAAAATCCTTTGCTTTGGCGAGCGCTTCTTTGGTCTGAAGGAGGTCAATAACAGAGATGGTATTGCGCACACCAAAAATGTGCCGCTTCATCGAAGGATGGTCCTTGGTCTTGGCGTGGCCAAGATGGACCCCCGCTTTCATCATCTGTTCAAGCTCCGGGTCTATCGGTGTCGCCGGAATCCCCGTATTTTCAGATGCTATGACTGATGGTTCCATAAGTATGAATATACCAAATCCCTCCTCCCTCCGCAAGGGGTTGGCTCCTGATCCTCGTGCACGCGCTCACACAGACTGCCCACCGGACAATTGGGGCAAAAAACGAAAGCAGTGCCCTCCGTGTTTTCCGCCCATCCCCCGCATGCGCCATGCCATTGTTTGAAGTGGAACTTCAAACAATCAAACAGATTTCTTCATAGGTTACTTTAATACGCTCGAGCGTATTAAAGTAACCTTGATAAAATTGAGCAAAACAAAAAGGGGTTTGTCTTATGAGGCCCCCCCTCGATACCTCACTGTTTGACGTGTGCGCCTTAATGTTTTCCTCCCTCCGCCTCCGGCTGGGCGTTAGCCGAAGTGAAATAAATCTCATTCTCCTCATTTTGTATAGAACATATTTCTCTCCTCCCCCAAGGAACTACCGGTGCATCCATTCCGTTTTGAATCCGAACACTGCGGTACAATCCGTAGTGTATGCACAAGAGACCGAAGATCAGCAAAACCGAGCGTCTGGAGATCGCGCTCT
>Ga0154969_139_pt1 | contig 17217 bp, 13 predicted proteins | sample RifCSPhighO2_01_FD_105937 | JGI IMG/M metagenome (GOLD analysis project Ga0154969, IMG submission 105937) | Candidatus Sungbacteria bacterium RIFCSPHIGHO2_01_FULL_54_26 | reverse complement strand
CCTCGGCACAGGATACACGATGTGGGCGGAAGACAGCGCAAATGACACCACTCCGTTTGTGATTCAAGCAGACGGTAACGTCGGCATCGGGACGACGGGGCCGGGGCATAAACTCACTATTTCTGGAGGTGACATAGGGTTGGACAATGATAAAAGTATTATGTTTGGGGATCAGGCTGTTCTCACAAGAACCAGTTCATTTGGAGATACCCAACTATCATCGGTGTTGAGCGCAGCTATAACATTTGCTTTGACCGGGACTGAACGGGTCAGAATCACAAATGCGGGCAACGTCGGCATCGGGACGACGAGTCCAACACAGCTACTAACGGTGAGCGGAGCCGCAGCAATTGTGGACATAGATGCTACGAGTGGCAATCCGTCTCTTCGGTGGCGTGAGACTTCGACCACGCGAATGAATTTTTCTTACGACACTCCGACGAATATCGCCATACTGAATGTGCTTGAATCCGGCTCGCAGATGGCTCTGTACACGGCGGATACGGAACGGGTCAGGATTGATAATGCGGGCAACGTCGGCATCGGGACGACGGGGCCGGGACTGGCGCTGGATGTATATGGCTCTACAGCTTTGACCGGGCCGGGAACAATGCAGATTAGGGCTTTCGATACTACATCTGCGGCACAAGATGTCGGCGCGAGTTTGGTTTTGGGGGGTTATCAAACGGCGCAAAGTTCCGGGGCAAACTTTGCAGTAATCAAAGGCGGAAAGGAAAACGGCACGGCTGACAACCACGCTTCTTACCTCGGTCTATTCACGCGAGCTAATGGTGGCGATCTTACAGAAAAATTGAGAATAAAATCAGACGGCAACGTCGGCATCGGGACGACGAGTCCGGTCGCGAACCTTGGCATCGTGGGTAGTATTGGAGTCAATTCAACGCATTTGGTTTTGGGCGCCGGGGGCACGGTGGGCATTGGCATAGCAGCGCAAGCAGCGGGCGGCTTGACAATTCGTCCTCTGATGAGCGGCGCTTCGCAATACGGACTTCGCTCGACACCGCTCGCGACTGCCGCGGCAACAACGGAAAGCGTTGGAATAAAAACAGACGCCACCAGTGCGCCGGGAGCGACTACTATTGACACTATAGGGTTGCAGGTACAGGCTCTTGGCATTGGTGCGGCTGGAACTGCTACGAATTTTACGGGTGTTCAGGTACAAACTATGTCGGGCGCTACAAATGTATATGGCATTGATAGTCAAATCACCAGCGGTACAAATAAATATAATCTTTACCTAAGTGGCACGGCGCAGAATTATATAGCGGGCAACGTCGGCATCGGGACGACGAGTCCGGCTACTTTATTTAGCGTTGCAGGGGACGGGTATTTCACCGGCAATATTGGGATTGGCATTGTGGACACGCTTGATACAGCCAAGCTGGATGTGCGGGGGACATCCGCCGCCGCGAGTAGCGATCAAATCGCCGTCTTTGGAACGAATACTGGGTCAAATGATCACGATGTGCGGTTGGGGGCGGTGGCAGGAAGCGGGAATGCTGGTTATTCTTGGATACAAGCCGCGGAGCGCGGGGTGAGTAAGGACAGGAATCTGGTCTTGAATCCAACCTCCGGCAACGTCGGCATCGGGACGACGAGTCCGGGAACGAAACTTGCGATTGACAACACCACGACTGCGGCTCCTTCTTTTTCGATTAACCGTAATGCTCAAACTGGGTATACGACTACACGGTTAAGCACAGCTGGGGTTGCCAAGTGGTATTTGGGTATGGATGCGGATACAAGTCCGTCCCTCGATAACTTTTCTATTTCGAGAGGCACTTCACCGGATTTTGTAATACAACAAACCTCCGGCAACGTCGGCATCGGGACGACGGTGCCGCAAGCATTGTTGCATGTAAGCTCAACTAGCGGTTTTACTCCGCAAGTAATGTTGGGTAACACGTCAAGTTACAGGATGGACTTGGGGTACAACAACACTTCAGAGTATGGATTTTTGCAGGCATATGCGGTTAACACTTCAACTTATGATGATATAGTCATAAATCCACTCGGCGGCAACGTCGGCATCGGGACGACGAGTCCGGGCACAATTTTATCTGTCGCCGGAGCATCAGGGATTTTGTCCGAAGGCGCCCTCACTGTTTGGAACGGATCTACCCAGCGCGACATCATCGGCCGCAATGGAGCACTGTGCGTGGACAACAACGGCACCGCCAAATGTCAGGCAACGCTCACTGCGGGTGCTACCTACGCGGATAGTGAAAACATTGGGGCATCCGATCTTGCGGAGAATTATCCGTTAGCAGATCTTTCTATTGAGGAGGGAGACATTGTAATGGTCGCGCTCTCTCTTTCCGCCCACGAGCAGGGCAAGCGCGACACGGACGAGCAGAAGTTGAATGAAAAATACAAGCCGGATTCGGTGGTTGAAGTGATTGAATCCCTTACCGGTTCCGTGGAAAAGGCAACGCAGGAGGGCAGAGATCGCGCCATCGGCATTATCTCCACCAAGCCGGGCATTGTCCTCGGAGACACCACGGGCTTCACTCTCGGCTCTCAATTCAAGCCCGTGGCGCTGGCAGGGAGAGTTCCGCTCAAAGTAAATAATGAAAACGGACCCATCCTGCCGGGAGATCGGATCACCATCTCGTCAGTAGCGGGCGTAGGCATGAAAGCAAAAGACGGAGACGCGGCCGTGGCCATCGCGCTGGAGCCGTATCAGGGCGCGGGAACGGCTAAAATACTTGCTTTTGTGCAGAGGGGAGCCGCGAAGCTGGATGCGGCTATAAACGCGCAAGGGCTCACTTCCGATGGAAGAGAGACCTTGGGCTTTGGGATCAATGGATGGAGCGTGGATCAGCAGTCCGGCCGCGTGAATGTGTCGTTTATGGGCGACATCAATATGCAGGGCAATTCAATCTTGGATGTAAAAAAAATCACGGGCTATCTGGGCAAGTGGAGTATGGATGAAGATGGGACGCTCATGGCGGTGCGGGTGATTACGGATGAACTCATTGCGCAGAAAGTGACAGTGGGATCAGCCGCGGCGCCGTCGGGCATCACGCTGTATGACGAAGTGACGAAAGAGCCGTATTGCGTGAAGATCGTGAGCGGGGCCGTGGTGCCGCAGAGTGGAGCGTGCGGGACGGCGCAGGAAGTCGGACTTCCCGCAGGAAGTCCGACTTCCTTGGAAACTTCAGAAGAGACGATCGCCGAGGTTTCGTCTCCTGCTGAAGGTGCGACATCAGTGCTGCCGGTCGAGGAAGTCGCGACGACCATCGCGGAAACGCTGGATGCCCCGCCTCCCGCGGGAGGAGAAACTTCCACGACGACCGCAGAAACGCCGTGATTTTCATATCACGGATTTCGAAAGGAGTGCCAGATTCCCCAAAAGCCGTGAGACCCGTTAGAAGTCAAATCGTGAGATATGATCAAAAGATTTTTGGAGTGGATAAAATTAAAAGAGAAACTGCATGATACGCAACATGTGCCGCCCTTGGTTAAGGAGCGTGATTTGTGGTGGATAAGTTTCGGGGAAAATGTTGGTTTTGAGATGAATGGAAAGAGCAACCTGTCTTCAAGGCCGGGAATTATTCTCAAAAAATTATCCCGCGAATTTTATCTTGTTGCGCCCACCACATCACAGAGAAAAGAAGGTTCCTGGTATGTCGAGATTACGCAAGAAGGCAAAAGCATGTATGTGTGTTTGCATCAAAGCATAAAAAATTCCCCGCTTTTGGCGGGGCCGCGGCGAATGCCGAATGTACTGTTACATTAGCAGAACCGAAAACAATGTCAAGTAAGTTGTCCACAACACCATGCGCCTATTGCGCCTCGCCGGATACGGTGAAGCGGGGATGGCGCGAAAAAAAGCGCGAGCGCGTACAGCTGTGGCTGTGCCGCTCGTGCCTGCGCGCGTTCACGCCCAAGGAAGTAAAAGGCAAGCACTATCCGCACCGCGTGATCATTGATGCCATGAGCTACTATAACCTCGGATTTTCGCTGGAGCAGGCGTGCAAGATCATAAAGCAGAAAACGGATTTTGATATATCGGCTTCGACGGTAGCCAACTGGGTGGAAGAATTCAAGGAACTCTGCCGGTATCACCGCTATCGCCCGTTCGCGCTCAAGATGTTCCGGCCGGAGCATGTGGTAGAGACAGCCACACTCGCGCACCGCCAGCTCTACCGCTTCATGTGGCATCGGGCGAAAACCAGGATGATCATCCGCGAAGACATCAGGCACGCCAGCTTCGGGCCGCTCGCCGAGTTTTTGTCGCTCGTATCCAGTGAGACGCCGCACCAGTATTTTCAAGAAGGGCTGCGGATGTCCGAATCGCCTCTGCGGTTTTCAAAGGAGCAGATGATCGTGCGGTCAAAACATAATTTTGCCAATGCGCTCGCCGCATTCGCCCTGCAGGGAGTGGAGAGGAACAAAGACCGGCACGAGGCAGTGCAGAAATTCATGCTTGCTAACGATACGGTAACCGTGGCGGTCGAAGTGCCGGTGTACATTAGAAAGGACGATTTGTTGCATATGCAGAGACAGTTGGGGTTTGAGTTATACGCTCCCGATGTTGCCCGGCGTCGAGGCAAGTCCCAATTGGGACTTGCTGTAAAAGCGGACAATATCGGTAGCGGGTTACGTCAATTGTCGGCAGAGGAACTTCCCCGATTGATTACCGGCCACATTGATCTCGTGCAGGTGCGTAACGGCCAGATACATATTCTCGACTACAAGCCCAATGCGGCAAAAGAAAAGCCGATCGAGCAATTGACGCTTTACGCCATGGCGCTCTCGCGGCTCACGGGCCTGCGCATGTATGCTTTCAAATGCGCGTGGTTTGATGAAAAGGACTATTTTGAATTCTTCCCGCTCCACGTCGTCCATAAGGGTCGGGGGAAACAGCGGAAGCCGCGATCGGATCGGAAAAATATTATGACCAAAGAGGGGGTGTACACGCGTAATGAGTCGCTTACCGATATTGCCCTGCGGCCGACGCTCACATGACTATGTATTATCAAAAACAAGAGCAACGTCCCTATTATCCGCGCCGACCGCTCCACAGCTTTCAGGATCTGGAGGTGTATCAGAAGGCATTGGAGTGCTCGGTGCTCGTGGCGCGAGAAGTAAATAATTTTTTGGCCGCACGCGCAAAAATCAAGAAAAAACAGGCGGAGCACACGAATCTTATTGATGAATTGCTGATAAAGAATATGCTCCCGTGCGCATTGGGTATCCCGCATCAGGTGGCGGAAGCCCATTCGCTCCGCTTCGGCGATCATATCGCCGGTATCGCGGCGATTGAAAAAGCCATGCTCAACTGTAACAAGATGATCGTGTATTTGGAGCAGTTCCGCGATATCTGCGAGAGCGGCATCCCGTGGGAATTCTTTGACGGCGCGATTAAAAAGTATATATATGTACGGAGGAAGATGTTGCGATTGGAACAAGCGTGGAAGAAGTTTATGCCCGGGTATAAGAAAGACGGCGAAAGCGGATAACGGATAGTAAATATCGACATATCCACATATTGAAAACGCTATGGCTACGATACAAAATCAGGAGGGGAGGGTGTTTACGGGGCGCGGCGTGATGAGCAGGGAAGAGGCACGACGCAGGGGCTTAAAAATTATTTAAATCTTTAAACTTTTTGTATGATGACCGATAGATTCGCATACAGTTCTAAAATCGTATTGTACATCATCGCGGCCGTCATGCCGCTTCTGGCAGTACCCGCGCCTTTGGGTACGGATATTGGACGCGATGTGGCGTTTGTCGCGCTTACGGCCATCGCAGGCGTCCTGTGGCTGATTGGCGTGTTGGCTCGCGGAGAGATGCGGTATCCGGTCTCTCCGCTCCTTTGGGCAGGCGCCGTGCTCATCGCCGTATGGAGCGCGAGTGCCGCATTCAGCCATGCCCCTTTTGTTTCGGCCTTTTTCGCGGAGGCCGGAGCTGAACGGCTGATCACGCTTGTTGCAGGGCTTGCGCTGATGGCGGCAACCGGCGGCATTCTGAAAAATCGCGGAGCGGAAGCCGATGCCACTGCCGCACACGCATCCGCAGGAACACTGCTCTTTGTGCTGATTTTCTCGGGGGCGGCGGCGGGATTACTTACGCTGTATACATTTGTCGTGGGGCCCATCGGATTTCTGCCGACCCAGCCCTTCTTCAATGTGATCGGCACGGTCAACAGCATGGCGCTTTTATACGCGGTACTGCTCATGATGACCGTAGGACTCCTGCTTTCGCGGGCTGTCGAGGGATGGAAGACATGGGTGCGCGCGGCATGTGCCGCGGCCGCGCTTATTTTTCTGGCGGACATTGCGTTCGTGCATTTTTGGACCGCATGGATTCTGGTGCTGGTCGCCTCGGTGTGCCTGTTCGGTCTCCTGCTCATCGACGTATCAAAACATCGACCTGGCGATGTGTCCGGCGACAATGTCCGCCGGTTTGGCTGGCGGCAATGGACGGCGCTCGGACTGGTGATATTTTCGATCGCCATGATTATGGCGCCGGGCGCTATTATCGGCAAACTTGAAGCGCCGGCCGAAATATCGCCTTCGGCGAGCGCCACCTTTTCCATCGCGGGGAACGTATTTCGCGAGGGGCCTCTGCGGGTATTCCTGGGTTCCGGTCCGGCCATGTTCGGGCTTGATTGGGCGAAATACAAAGATCCTGCAATCAATCAAACCGCCTTTTGGGGCGTCCGGTTTAATCAGGGCCAGTCATGGGTCGCGACCGCATTGCCGACTGGCGGCATCTTGGGCTTGATTTCGCTCATCGGATTTTTCGCCGTTTCACTCTTCGTATTTTTGCGCATACTACTCTCGTCTTCGTCTGCCGGAGACGGCACTATGCAAAACAGGACGGGGGATCCGCTCGTCATGAGCTCTTTTCTCGGATGGGTGACGCTCCTCATTGCGGCGTTTCTCTATCCCGCAAACACGTCGTTGCTCCTGCTATTATTCTTCTTGGCGGGTCTGCTAGCAGCGCTCCTTGCCGTTCCCGCGCACGCAGTGCCGGAAATGACGGAGGATGCGCGCGAGAGTGAGGTATCTGGCGACCGGTTGGCATTGGCCGGACGACCGAGCATATGGAGTATACGGGAGCGTATGGTTCGGTTTGAAACGCCGGGCATGATATTCGCGTCATCCCTTGTGATCATCTTTTGTATTGCGCTCGGCATCGCGGCGCTCTATGGCCAAGTCGGACGCGTGCGCGCCGCGCTTGCCGCCGACCGTGGCGCCACGGCGTTCAACGCCGGAAAGATCGACGACGCCATCGGTCTCTTGGAGCGGGCCGTGCAATATGAGCCGCGCAACTGGCGCAATGTGCAGATGCTCACCCAGGCGCGTATAGGAAAAGTGCGTTCCGTGATTCAGCGCGCCGCCGCAGGCGAAAACGTCCAGCAGGATTTCCAGTCAGCCGTATCGCTTGCGATTCAGGATGCGCAACACCTCACGGCTATGCATCCTCAAGACCCGACCCTCTGGCGGATTCAGGGCTCGCTGTACGAATCCATCATTCCGTTCATCCCCGGATCCGAACGGATTGCGGCGGGAGCGTATCAGCGCGCGATAGAACGTGAGCCGCTCAACCCCGCAGCATATGTGGAGTGGGGCCGCGCAGGGCTGGTGTTTGCCGATCGTCTTGCCAGCGCCGCACAGCAGGCGCAGGGAAAGGAGCGGGAAGATCTGGAAAAAGCCAGAGTGCAAAATCTTGAGCAAATAGTGGCCATTTTCCAGCGCGCCATCCAGGCCAAGCAGGATTACGCGCCCGCGCATTTTCTGCTGGCGCAAACCGCCATACGTCTCGGCAATCTTGATGCCGCTATTCAAAGCGTGGAAAACACCAAACTCATCGCGCCTTTTGACATAGGTGTCGCTTTTCAGCTAGGACTCCTCTACTATCAGAAAAATGATCTTGCGCGCGCGCAGGCGGAATTTGAACGCGCGATCAGCATGAATGAGCAGTACGCCAACGCCCGATATTTCCTCGGCCTCATTTATGATCGCAAAAAAGACCGGACGCGGGCGTTGGAAGAATTCGGGCGCATCGCGGCCACCAACCCTGATAATCAGGAAATCCAGCGCATTATCGCCAACGTGAAAGCCGGTAAACCGGCGCTCGAAGGCATCGTGCCTCCTGCCGTGCCCCCCCAACAGAGAACCGACGTGCCGGTGAAAGAACAGGAGCAAAGGCGATAATACCTTGCCGTGCGACTTGCGTTTCTGAAACAGGAAGTGGCGAACGTCCATGCCGCGGCGCTTCTTTTGGGCACCGCAGGACTGGCGAGCCGGCTGGTGGGTGTCGTGCGCAACCGTTTGCTTTTCGCCGAATTCGGCGCGGGGCGGGAGTTGGATATCTATTACGCGGCGTTCCAGATACCCGACTTCATGGCCGCAGTGTTTTTGCTGGGCGCGGCATCGGCCGCCATCCTGCCGATATTTCAGGAGTACTTGATTGAAGACAGAAAAAAAGCCAAAGCATTCATTGCCGCCCTTTCCACACTCTTTTTTCTCGCCGCGCTCGCGCTTTCCGCGGTGGTATTTTTTGCCGTACCGGCCATCGTCCCCTTGATAGCGCCCGGCTTTTCCTCCGGCGAGCGCTCACTCATGACCGCTCTGGTCCGGCTCATGCTCATATCCCCGATTCTTTTCGGTCTGTCCGGTATCTTCTCCGTGGTTCTGCAATCATTCCGGCTCTTCTTTGTCTATGCCCTGGCGCCCATCCTCTACAACATGGGCATCGTGGTCGGCATCCTGCTGTTTGTGCCTATCTTCGGCGTGAGGGGGCTTGGTATGGGCGTGGCGCTCGGCGCACTGCTCCATATGTCGGTGCAATATATCTTCGCCGCGCGCCTCGGGTTTGGTCTCACGAGAATTCCAGACTTAGTCTGGAAATTCCAGACTAAGTCTGGAATTGCTGTTGGCATACGGAAGGTGCTCGTACTTTCTTTTCCCCGCGTGCTCGCCATCTCTCTTTCCCAGCTGACGGTGCTGGTTCTTATTGCAATCGGCTCGACGCTCGCTGAAGGAAGCGTGGCCGTCTTTTCCGCAGCGTATGATTTGTATTTCGTGCCCATCGGCATCTTTGCCGCAAGTTACGCGGTTGCGGTGTTTCCGCGCATGGCGCGGGCGGCGGCGCTGGATTCGGGGAGGGACTTTCTGGAAGAATTATCAGCCGGCATACACAGCATTCTTTTCTGGGTAATGCCTGCGGCGGTTCTCGTCCTCGTTCTGCGCGCGCACATCGTGCGCGTTGGTCTCGGCGCTGGCGCATTTTCCTGGGAAGACACGCGGCTTACGGCGGCGGTGCTGGCCTCATTATGCATCGCCATGGCGGCCGGAGCCCTCCATATCCTGCTCATCCGCGGATTTTATGCTTTGGGAAATACGCGTATACCGCTTGCCGTAAATGCGGTAACGTCTGTGGGCACGGTCGGTATCGCCTGGGCTTTGACGCGGGCGCTTGGGCGGGCTTCGCCGGAAAGCGTCGCCATTGCCGCGCTTTTCCGCATCCAGGACATGGCGCATCCTGCGGTGCTGGGGATGGGTCTCGCGTTTGCCGCGGGCGTGGTGATCAACGCCCTGGCGCTGTGGATCCTGCTCATCCGGGCGGCCCGGCGGCGGTTTGGTATCAGGGCCGCGCCGACGGGAGCAAAGACAATCGGGCAAATCGCCTGCGCCGCGCTCGGCGCAGGTATTGCCGCGTATGCGGTCCGCGCCAGTTTTTCCCAGACCCTGCCGCTCATCACCTTTGCGCGCGTGCTCCTGCAGGGGGCAGTGGCGGCAGGAGCCGGCTTCGGGGTATATTGGGCGGTGCTCTCTATGCTAGGGAACGAGGAGGTTGGAGCGTTGCGAAAAAGCATCACCCGGCGCCTGTTCTCTCTACGCCGCCTTCCCGCAGAATGGGGGGGAGAGGCGGAGAAATAACCCGCGAGCCGGACAGCGACACGGTATGGATATCCGCAATTTCGTCATCATCGCGCATATTGATCATGGAAAATCCACGCTGGCGGATCGTTTTTTGGAATTGACCGGCACGGTGGAACGGCGGAAAATGCGCGCCCAGTTTTTAGACATACATCCTCTGGAGCGTGAAAAGGGGATTACGATAAAAATGCAGCCCGTGCGCATGGCGTGGCAAGGGCGGATCCTGAATCTTATCGATACGCCTGGGCATGCTGATTTTTCATACGAAGTGTCGCGCGCGCTCGCCGCCGTAGAGGGGGCCATCCTGCTCGTGGACGCGACCCAGGGCGTGCAGGCCCAGACGCTCGCCAATCTATATCTGGCACAGCAGGAGGGTTTGGTGGTCATTCCTGTGGTGAATAAAGTGGACCTGCCGTCGGCGGAAAAAGAAAAAACCATGGAAGAATTGTCGGCGCTGGTGGGATGCCGCCCCGAGGATGTGTATGCGATTTCGGCAAAAGAAGGGACGGGCGTGGAGGCCCTCTTGTCCGCAGTCATGGAGAAAGTGCCGCCGCCCAGTGAGAAAATATCGAAATATCGAAATGGCGAAATGGCGGACGCGCCCCTGCGCGCGCTCGTATTTGACTCCAAGTACGATCGGTATCTAGGCGTCATCGCGCATGTGAGAGTCGTGGACGGGGTATTGAAAAAAGGCGACAAAATTCATTTCATGGCAGGGGAAACCGGCGCTGAAGTCCTGGAGATCGGCGTGTTCACGCCGGAACGCAGTCCAGGAACGGGCCTGCAATACGGCGAAATCGGCTATGTGGCCACCGGCATCAAAGAGCCAGCGAGAGTCCGTGTGGGTGATACCATAACGCGATATATTGACATATCTAAATATCGAGATATTGAGCCCCTGCCCGGATACCGTGAAATAGCGCCCGTGGTCTTTGCCTCGCTCTTCCCGGAGAATCAGGACGCATACGAAAGTATGCGAGACGCCCTCGGCAAACTGCACCTGGAAGACGCGGCGTTTACTTTTACACCGGAGGATGCAGGCGCGCAAACGCATGCGTTTGCGGGTCGCGGATTCAGAGCCGGATTTTTAGGGCTCCTGCACATGGAAATCGTGGCCGAACGCCTCCGGCGCGAATATGGGGTAGCGCTGGCGCTCTCGCGCCCGTCGGTGGCGTTTCGCGTGACATTTCAAGACAAACACAAAGAGCCGATTACGGTATACAGCGCGGTACGCCTGCCGCCAGCCCAGGAGATCGGAGACATCACCGAACCCTGGGCGCGTGTCGAAATGGTAGCGCCCGCGCGTTTCCTGGGGGCGATCACGTCGTTGCTTACGGGAGCCGAGGGTATCATCACAAAAGCCGAAACGCTCGCCCCGTTAGAGACCCGCGTCACTGATATGGCAGTCCCGGCATCACGTTGGGACTTGTCTCTAACGGGGCGAGCGGGCGATCGTCTGCACCTAGAGGGCGAAGCGCCCCTCCGGGAAGTGATTGTTGATTTTTATGACCGCCTCAAAAGCATTTCGCAAGGATTTGCGTCGTTTTCCTACACCCTCATCGGATATCGGACCGGTGATTTGGTTCGGCTTGATATTCTGATTGCGGGAGAGGAACAGCCGGTGCTGGGGGAAGTGGTGCCCCGTGCCAGGGCGTATGACATCGGACGACAGCGCCTGGCGGCATTGAAAGAACTGCTTCCCAAGGAATTGTTCGCCGTTGCCTTGCAGGCGTCCATCGCCGGGCGCATCATTGCGCGCGAGACCATCCCTGCGGCAAAAAAAGATGTGACCAGCCATATGTACGGCGGCGACCGCACCAGAAAAATGAAGCTGTGGAAAAAACAACAGCGCGGCAAAAAGCGGCTGAAAGAGACCGGCAGGGTGACCATCCCTCCGGACGTATTTTTCAAATTACGGTAACCGCTGCCGAAATTGTCCGATGTTGCATAGCATGGCACGCGAGACACTGTCTCGCGGGGACATTGTCCCAAAGGCGCCTTGCTCCGAAATGTGTAAACGATTAATAATCGTTTACACAACATCGGGAGCGGTTAGACGAGAGGCAGAAGCAGATACGACACCATGGAGACGACGGCGAGAACCGAGATGCCGACCCAGACAGCGTTGAGTTTTTTGCGGTGGTTAAACATACCGCGTAGTATAAAGGGTATGCGTCTCTCTATCAAGCGTTCAATACCGATGAATATATTCCTGCTCTGCACAGCAAGCGCGGTTGCCGTGGGCGCCGCGCGCATAACGGCTACGACGCTGGCCCTGCGGGCGGAACTGCGGTCTGCTGAAAGTCAGCTGGGAGACATGGTCAGGAAAAAGCAGGAACTTTCACGGCGCCTGGAAGAGCAGGACACGCCCGAAGCAGTTGAGTATCAAGCAAAAGCGAGGATGAACCTCAAGAACCCGGGCGAGGAAGTCGTCGTGGTCGTGCCGGACGAACGGCCGGCGCCGCCCGAAACGTCAGCCGGTTTTTGGCAGTCCGTGAGGGACTTTTTTGCAAGAATTTTTTGACGAGTGAGATTGCCGCGGCGTGGACATTGTCCCATTTGTGCCGTGCTCCGAAACGTCGCGCAACATCGGGAGCGGTAATCCAATAAATGGCCGGATTGCGTTTCCACCATCGGTTTTGCTGTTTTGCATAGTGCAGGGTGTCGGCCACGAGGCGCGCGGCAAACTGTTTGCGCGTCAGCTCGCCGCGGTTATACAAAAGCGCCGCGCGATACTCAAATCCAAATTCGCGGACGCGTTTTATAGGGATGCTTCGCGCGAGCGCCCGGGTCTCTGCGGCAAGGCCGTCGCGAATCATGCGCTCTGCGCGCGCCGTGACGCGGCGGGCGAGCAGCACCGGAGCCGGATTGAGGCCGAGCCACAGCGTGTTAAACACTCGGTGTTTAACAAAAGGGGGGACGCGGCCCAGCGAGCGCGCGATTTCGATGGCGCGGATCAGGCGGCGAGGATTTTGTTGTTCAATATCCCCTGCGCGGCGGGGGTCTGCTTTTTTGAGTATGGCAAAGAGTTGGGCGGCTGATTTTTTCTCAAGCCGCCGGCGGAGCGCCGTATCTGGCTTTATTTCGGGCAAGACGATGCCTTGCGCTAGGGCATTGACCCAGAATGCGGTGCCGCCCGCGACAATGGGGACGCGGCCTCGCCGCGCGATATCGGCGATCGCGTCCCGAGCCGCCGCGACAAAGTGTCCAGTGGTACATACCTCTCGCGGCGAGACAATGCCGACAAGGTGATGCGGCACGCCTCGCATTTCTCTATCAGTGATTGCGGCGGATCCGATTTCAAGTCCGCGATACACCTGACGCGAATCGGCGGAGACGACTTCGCCGTTGAATTTTTTTGCGAGCAAGACCGCGAGCGCCGATTTGCCCGATGCCGTAGGGCCTACGATGACAATGATTTTCTGCATCGCGCGGCGGGAAGATCAATTCGCTCCGATAAATTGGTAACAGTAGCGCAGGCCGCAGTCGTAGATGCCGGCGTCATAGCCGGGACACTCGCCGGGATCGAATGCGCCTGTCGTCTCTTTCGCCCAGATGATATAGGCCCTGCAGGAGACGATCCTATGGGTGCCGGATGGTTCGAGTGATAGAGATGGCTGTCATATGCGTAACAAGAAGTGCCCCCGCTTGTGTTGACTGATGTCGCGGGAAGCGCCGGCAAATACGGCGCAAGATCGGTAATGGCTTGCGCGGGAAGTGCGGAATAACCGCCTCTCCAGCAGGTACCGCTTTGCTTCAGGCACACCCATGTGCCTCCTGATGAGGGATAGGTATCGGTGGAGCTGTTGCTTCGCGCGAATTCGAGCGCCGTAATAATCTGCTTCACGTCGGCTTTTTCCCGCACATTCCGCGCTTTGGAGCGCGCGCTGTTGACGCTGGTTAGGACGATTGAGGAAAGGAGGCCAATAATAGAGATGACGACCAGAAGCTCAATGAGAGTGAAACCGGAAATTCTTTTGGACATGATTACGGATTAATAGTATTCACATGGGTCGGTGCTGATCCGGGGATGCCGAAGAAGAAGAGAAGCGCCACAAAGCCGACGACAACTGCGGTGACAAGCAGAGTATAATTTGCCTGCCGCGCGTCTCGTATCCTGCCTCCCGATAGTCGCATGGCCATGCGTATCATCGCGCCGTATTCTCGGCCATGCGCATCCGCAGGCGCTGGCTTCCGCTCTTGAAATGCGTCGGGGCGCTGTTGTTTGTATTGCTCAAGGAGATCCACAGGGATTACTTGCGTATATAATCGTAGATTGATTTTGTATATTCGCGATATGCGGGGATGCTGGCCTGCGCCGCATGATAAAATTTCTCATAGTCCTCCTCAAAATCGTATTCATGGACAAGGATGTTCCTCACTTTTGCGCTTTCCATAAGTCGGCGCGCAAGATCGCCTGAAAGAATGCCTTCTCTTTCCAATGCGGCAAACGACTCGCGGTAGGTGTCGGGGGTCTTTCCTCCGCGTTCAATCAAAATCTGCGCGTTGCAGTCGGATGCAAGATCCACGGCGAGCTGGAAATTGCGCTCTGCGGCGCGCACCGCCGTCAAGTCGCGCACAAATGTCCCAAGCGGAACGGCAAGCAGGCGCTCCATCTCGCTCACTACTTCTGCGATCTGCTCAAGTTTTTTGAAAATGAGTTCACTGCCCATATCGTTTGGCGAGCGCCCGCTCCCGAGCGCGCCGGAATTTGGCGGTGTCAAGGTATCGCTTCCACGCGAGCACCCGGAAACGGACAAAATCAAAAGCGTCTCCGTGGAGCAGTTTTCCGTTGTGCGCGATTTCCTGCTGAAGCAGAGGCGGGGCGCGCCAAATGTCCGCAACATCAATGGTATCTTCGGAAGTACCCAGCGCCCTGCCGGCCTCCTCGGCTATCCGCGCCTTTTCCGCAATGGTGAGCGGATGATCCGCCAGCACCGCGATATCGGTATCGGATTGCCTGCCGGCCTTTTCGGTCGCCCGGGAGCCAAACAGGATGACGAGTTTTATATCCTCGGTGAACGCCATAGTGCGTTTGATGATACCACGAAATGGTATGACGCTACCATGCTCTCCCGCCCGGGGAATAGACGGCAATCGTGGGTTGGACACAGCATATGCGATCCAGCGCCTGGATATGCGCGGGATTGCCCGCGGCGGACGGATCGCCGCCAACGATAGTTTCCATGACCAAGTGCGCAAGGAGCGCGTAATCCTGACCGCCCGCGTATGTCAAATACAAATATCCACTACCCCCTTCGTCGAATCGCGGATCACGCGGGAGCGAGGGAATATAAGTCGGTACCAACCCTGTAATATAATTGTCATTGTTGCCGTAGGATGGCGCGTGACTGCTCCACGCGCCATATCCCTGCGACCCGACAGGGTATTGGCCGTTGGTGTCGTAGTACAGCTCCAGCGCTTTCTGGATTTCCTTGAAATCGGCAATGCGCCGCGCGTCGCGGGCTTTTGCCCGCGCGCTGTTGACCGAGGTAAGCACAACGGAACTCAACAAGCTGATGATAGAGATCACCACTAAGAGTTCTATGAGTGTAAAACCCTGCTGTCGTTTTTGCATATTGGTGCGGTCGGGATTATCGGGGCAATTGGGCGCCCGGTCGTGATCCGCTCGTCGGCGTGTCACGCAGAAGTTCACGCTCCGAAGGCAATGCCGGGCCGCTATCGCGGAAAAAGAAGAAAAGCGAGATAACCAGAGCGATGCTGGCGAACGCTATCAACGCCATATCTGCTTGCTTTGCCGTGCGTATTCTCCCCCCCGATAGCCGCATGGCCATGCGTATCATCGCGCCGTATTCTCGGCCATACGCATCCGCAGGCGCTGGCTTCTGCTCTTGGAACGCTTCGGGGCGCTGTTGTTTGTATTGTTCGAGCAAGTCCATACTTTGTTTAATGAGGCATTTCCTTTAGGAGTATATCAATAAACTGCTCGCATGTCATGGCGCCTTTATCCCCAACCCCGCGCTCGCGCACGGCGATCGTGCCTGCCGCTTGCTCGCGCTCGCCCACGACGAGAATATAGGGGATCTTCTGTTTTTCCGCTTCCCGTATGCGCTTGCCCAGCGTGTCATCGGCGTCGAGAAGCTCGGCGCGGATGCCCTGCGCACGCAGGTTCTCAAAAACTGATTGGCCATACTGCTGGAACTTCTCGCTCACCGGAATGACGGTGGCTTGCACAGGCGCGAGCCACACGGGAAATGCGCCTGCATAGTGTTCTATAAGGAACGCAATGATGCGCTCGATCGCGCCGATAGACGAACGATGTACCACGACTGGTGTTTTTTCAGTGCCATCAGAGGAGGTATACGTCAGATTGAAGCGCGACGGCATCACGAAGTCGTACTGCACGGTGAATGCCGTATCTTCCTTGCCGATGAAGTTACGCATCTGCACGTCGATTTTCGGTCCGTAAAACGCGGCTTCTCCCGGGGCTTCAACAAAGTGCGATTTGCGTTCGGTCAGCACGTGTCTCAGCATTGCTTCGCCCTCGTCCCATGCCGCGTCATTTTTGAAATATTTTTCGCTGTTCTGGCGGTTACCAAGGGACAAGCGGTACCAGTAGTGCTCTCCCATGTGCAGGCCGAACCTACCCGCCATGTACTCAATGAGGTCCAAAGCGCCGGTCACTTCCTGTGCGGCCTGATTTTTGTCCGTACAGACAATGTGCGCGTCGGCAAGGGAAAATGCGCGCAAGCGAATGAGGCCGGTCAATTCTCCTGACTGCTCATATCGGTATGATTTGGCAACTTCCGCAATGCGCATAGGAAGATCGCGATAGCTTCTTGGCTTGCTCAAATACAATTCAAAATGGTGCGGGCATGTCATGGGCCGCAACATGTACTGCTCATCGTCTATGGTGATTGCGCCATACATGCTGTCCTTGAAGTAGGGGTAATGCCCGGATTTTTTATAGAGGCCCAGATTCGCAATGTCCGGCGTGATCACGTGCGTGTAGCCGCGCCGAATTTCCTCGTCCACGATAAAACGCTCCAGCACGCGGCGGATAGCAGCGCCCTTTTCCGTCCACAAGGGAAGTCCCTTGCCAACGGCTTCGGAAAAAACAAATAAACCAAGTTCTTTGCCCAGCATGCGGTGGTCGCGCTTTTTTGCCTCTTCCTGGCGCGCGAGATGCTCCTCAAGTTCTTCCTTTGTTCCGAACGCCAGCCCATAGACGCGCGTAAGCTGTTCGTTCTTCTCATCCCCGCGCCAATAGGCACCCGCCACATGCGTTAGCGCAAACGCGTCCGGTGGAATTTCCTCGGTATTATCCACATGT
>Ga0154969_101_pt1 | contig 21652 bp, 23 predicted proteins | sample RifCSPhighO2_01_FD_105937 | JGI IMG/M metagenome (GOLD analysis project Ga0154969, IMG submission 105937) | Candidatus Sungbacteria bacterium RIFCSPHIGHO2_01_FULL_54_26 | reverse complement strand
GGAATAGACGGGGATTCGCACAAGCGGTGGATCATGTGGTTCAATTCGACGACAACCGAGGAACCTCACCAGGGCTTGAAATGCTGTCGACGATTTTCTGAAAGGAAAATCTTCTCACAAGGACGGCAGCACAGGTGCTGCACGGCCCTCGTCAGTTCGTGGCGTGAGTTGTTCCCTTAAGTGGGGTAACGAACGCAACCCCTGTTGCCTGTTATATGTGTCAGGCGAGACCGCCCCCCTCTTTGCTCGCGAAGCGAGCAAAGAGAAATATCAATATATCGATATCTGACTCTTTGCGTTTACGCGCAAAGAGGGGGGAGGAAGGAGGGGATGACGCGAGGTCAGCGTGGCCCTTTGATGCCCTGGGCTACACACGTGATACAATGGCGCGTACAATGGGTCGCCAAGGCGCGAGCCGGAGCTAATCCCATCAAAGCGCGCCCCAGTTCAGATTGGAGTCTGCAACTCGACTCCATGAAGTTGGAATCGCTAGTAAGCGCATATCAGCTATGGTGCGCTGAATACGTTCTCGAATCTTGTACTCACCGCCCGTCACGTCAAAAAAGCCGGAAACAGGTAAAGTTCGTCCTTGCGGCGGATCAACCTGGGTTCGGTGATTGGGACGAAGTCGTAACAAGGCATGGGTAGCGGAAGCTGTTCATGGAACATTTCTTTTTAGGGAATATTTCCCGCAGAGATCATTCTTCGGAATTCTTCGCGGGCAACCCCAAGGTCAATAACGGATATTCGTATCCGTTCTGGTGTTAGCCGATCAGCCATAACTCTCGCCCCCACACCAACATTATGATGTTGGCTTCGGGGGCTCGTCTCTGCATCACGTTGGTGTGGGGGCGAGGCTCTGCGGTCCCGACAGCATCGGGATTAGCCGGAATAGCTGAAAGAATATACTTCCATAAAATCCGTCATTGGGTACGGATGTTTTGTGTTGGGGAAAACTTTATTTCGCAGATACCGCCGCGGCACTCTACGATAGGGTACCCCTAGTGCCGCTCTGACCAAAACGGCAACATCGTCCCGATTGCAATCAGGAAGATTTTTGATTACACTATTGCGAGGACGGGTTCTTATTCGGGCATGTAGCTCAGTGGTAGAGCGTCTCTCTGATACAGAGAAGGTCGAAGGTTCGATCCCTTCCATGCCCATGCGATTATGAATCCGGAGCGGTATGCGGTAGGATGTATGACATATGGCACAAGCATATTGCGTAAAATGCCGCGCCAAGCGCGACATGAAAGATCCGAAGGAGGTCGCGATGCGCGGGAAAGGAGGGCAGGAACGCCGCGCAATGACCGGCACGTGCTCGGTCTGCGGCACCAAGATGTTTAAAATCCTCGGCAAGGCCGAGGCAGGAGCCAAGAAAGCCGCCTAACGCCTCGTCGGCGGAAGCGGCATATATCGGCTACAAAAGGTGCCACCCTGCCTGTCCGGCAGGCGAGGCATCTTTTGTTTTACTCCCACGAACCATGAAGCAAGAGCCGACGATTCTAGTGATTTTCGGCGCGACTGGAGATCTGGTGCGGCGCAAGATCGTGCCCGCGCTGTGGCACCTGTACACCGAAGGAGCTCTGCCTTTGGTTTTTTCAATTGTCGGGTTCTCGCGCAGGGATTTCACGCACGAGCAATTCCGCGCGTATGTGGCAGAAATGCTCGCGGCGTATCATCCCAAACGCGATCCCAAAAAAGAAAAGAAATTTCTCGCGGCTTTCCGATATGCCCGCGGCTTTTTTGACGCCTCGGACGCCTATGCGCATCTCGGCGCCGTGCTCGCTGGCATTGAAAAGGAATGGAACACAAGCGCCAATAAACTGCTGTATCTGGCGGTCACGCCCGAGCATTACCGCACCGTGCTCACCAACATCGCGCACTCGGGTCTCGCGCGTAAAAACGCCCCAGGCAAGGGATGGACACGCATCATCGTGGAAAAGCCGTTTGGCAAAGACGCGGATACGGCAATGGCCTTGGATGTACTCCTCGGCGAACTCTTTGCAGAAGAGCAGATTTACCGCATCGATCACTACCTTGCCAAAGAGATGATTCAAAATATCCTGGCGTTCCGCTTTTCCAACAATCTGTTCGAAAAAAATTGGGGCACGGAATCGATCGAGCGTATTGATATACGGCTGTGGGAAAAGATCGGCGTGGAAGAGCGCGGTGGTTTTTATGACGGCGTAGGCGCCTTGCGCGATGTGGGGCAGAATCATCTTTTGCAGATGCTCGCGCTCGTGACCATGGAGCGGCCGGACAATTTCGGAGCGCTGGCGCTCCGTCGCCGGCGGGCGGATATGCTTCAGGGGCTTCGCGCGCTTGAAGCAGGCGACATCGCCACGGCAACGGTGCGCGCCCAATACGACGGGTATCGGGCGATTCGCGGTGTGGTACCCGATTCCGCCACGGAAACATATTTTAAAATCGGCGCCACGCTCGTATCTCGGCGCTGGCAGGGCGTCAAGATTACGCTTGAGAGCGGCAAGCGCATGCATGAACAGCGCAAGGAAATAGAGATCATATTCCGACATCCGTCGCCGTGCCTCTGCCCGCCAGGTGCGGTCGGCCACTACCGCAACCGCATGGTGATTTCGCTCGAGCCCGAAGAGCGCATCGTCATTCACTTCTGGTCCAAAAAATCAGGATTCGCGTATGCGCTGGAAGAACGTATGCTCGCATTTGTATTGCGCCAGGGGAAAAAGAGGATGCAGTATGTGGAGGAGTATAAAAAACTTCTGCTTGATTGCATCATCGGCGACCAGACGCTGTTTGTCAGCACGGAAGAGGTAAAACAGATGTGGCGTTTTATAGACCCCATACAGGACGCGTGGCGCGATAACCGCGTGCCGCTTCTCTCATATACGCCGGATACCGATGAAGCGATAATGCTGGCATCCGGAAGTACCGCTACGATATTTTCGGAGATGACACCTCCGAAAAAGGAGCGGGAGGTTGGGTTCGTCGGGCTTGGCAAGATGGGCAAAAACATGGTCGTGCGCCTGCTTGAGTACGGCTGGCGCGTCGTGGCATACGACCGAAATCATGAAGCTATGAAAAAACTTGGGGAAAAGGGGGCTGAAATACCGTCGGATCTTCCCGCGCTCGTAGGTTCTTTAAAACATCCTCGGCTCGTGTTACTCATGGTGCCTGCGGGTTCTGCCGTGGATGACGTGCTGTTTGGCAAGACGGGTCTTGCACAGGTGCTGGAAAAAGGGGACACCGTGATTGACGGAGGCAATTCCTTTTATGAGGATTCCGTACGCAGAGCGAAAAAACTCACACGGCGCGGGATTCATTTTCTCGATGTCGGCGTGTCAGGCGGCCCCGAGGGCGCGCGTCTAGGAGCGTGCCTCACGGTGGGTGGGGAAGAAAAGACATTCCGCCGTTATGAGGACGTGTTTCGCGCGTTGGCCGGAGACGCGGGCTTGCTCTACGCGGGCAAATCCGGCGCAGGACACTTTGTAAAAATGGTCCACAATGGCATTGAGTACGGCATGATGCAGGCGATTGCCGAAGGATTCGCCGTCATGAAAAAATCTCCGTTCCGCCTTGATCTAAAAAAAATAGCCGAGACGTATAATCGCGGCAGTGTCGTGCAGTCGCGCCTGATCGGATGGCTGGGCGACGGCTACGAGGCATATGGCGAAGACCTAAAAAGTATCACGGGCAGTGTGGGGCATACGGGCGAAGGAGCGTGGACCGTGCGCACGGCCAAGAAGCTGGGCGTACCCGTGCCGGTCATCAAAGGCGCGTATGATTTCCGCGTGAGCTCCAAGAAAAACCCCAGTTACATCGGCAAAATCCTGTCCGCCCTTCGCAACCAGTTCGGCGGCCACAGCGTTCGATAGAGTGAGCCCCTGGGTCACGTGGACACTACTCTTATAGACAAACTCGCGTGGATATACCTCAAGGACAAGAAAATCCTGATGGCGCGTTCTGCGGGGAAAGATGTTTTCTACATTTCTGGCGGCAAACGCGAGCTAGGGGAGAGCAATGAGGAAGCCCTGCGGCGCGAGGTGACGGAGGAATTGACCGTGGTCCTGCGCCCGCCTAGTATCAGGACATCTGGGCACGTTTCGTGCGCAGGCGCACGGCAAGCCGGAAGGAACGATCGTGCAGATGACGTGCTATACGGCGGATTATGACGGCGACATTGCGCCGTCCGAAGAAATAGACGCACTTGCGTGGTATGGGTACGCGGACCGAGATAAAACCGGTCCGGTGGATCAGATCATCTTTGATTACCTGCGCGAGCGCAACATGCTTGCCTAATCGGTTTACAAGGTATGATGCAAGAAGCGATCAAGAGTTTTCCGGCGCAGATGGCGTTTGTGCCGGAGATTGAGCATAAGGAAAAACTGGGCGCGTATGAGTGGTATGTCGTGCTCGGCATGGGCGGGTCGCACCTTGGCGCAGACATGCTTGCGGGGTGGCAAATCCAGCTTCCACTTGCGGTGCATTCGGATTATGGACTGCCGTATGTTGCCGAAGCGCAAAAAACAAAAACGCTCGTCATCGCCAGTTCCTATTCGGGCAACACCGAGGAGACGATAGACGGCTTTGAAGAAGCTGGTCAGCAGGGGATTCCTCGCGCCGCGATATCTGCCGGTGGACGCTTGCGCTATCTTGCGCGCAGCGCCGGAGTCCCCTATATCCAACTGCCGGACACGGGCGTTCAGCCGCGTTCTGCCACGGGGTTCAGCATGCACGCCATGGCAGCGCTCATGCGCCAGGATGCCGCGAGCGCAGCATTGCACGCAGTGGGCGCGTGGCTCGCGGAGCATATGGATGCGTTTGAGCAACAGGGCATAGCATTGGCAAAGCAGGCGCGCGGGCGCGTGCCCGTGATCTATGCTTCACTGCGCAACCGCGCCGTTGCGTACAATTGGAAAATAAAACTCAATGAGACCGGAAAAGTGCCGGCGTTTTACAATTGTGTTCCGGAATTGAATCATAATGAAATGACGGGATTTGACGTGGTGGAGGCGACGCGCCCGCTTTCCGATCGTATGTTTTTTGTTTTCTTGGAAGATGGGGACGATCACCCGAAAAATCAAAAGCGCATGGCCGTAACCGCAGGGCTCTATCGCGACCGCGGGTTGTCTGTGGCATCTGTCTGTGCACCAGGCATGGCGCCGTTTGAAAAAATGTTTGCGCTGACCCTCATCGCGGACTGGTTTGCGTATTACACATCCCAGCACTATGGCACCGAGGCCGAGCAGGTGCCGATGGTTGAGGAGTTTAAAAAGAAAATCGCGTAATATCCTACATGCGCTTATGCGACAAAATATGATGTTCATAGAGGGACGCGGGTACGGGTTCCATGCTAAGCAACTTCGCGCAACATCGGTAGCGGAACGGTATGTTGCTTCTCTTTGATGTCGGCGGGACCAAGATGCGCGTTGCCGTATCGCGCGATGGTACGGCTTTGGACCGGACAAAAATCATTGCTACGCCTCCGGCGTTTAGCGAAGGCATGGCGCAGATACAGGTATTGGCAGAAGAACTTGCCGAGGGGGACGCCATTACCGCAGTATCCGGCGGGCTTGCCGGATCGTTTGACCGAAGCCACAATACGCTTCTGAACGGAGAAAATATCAGCGATTGGGTAGGGCGTCCGATACGGACTGCGCTGGAGGATATGTTTCGTGTGCCAATATTTCTGGAAAATGATGCCGCGGCCGCGTGCCTCGGCGAAGCCGTATACGGCGCGGGCAAAGACAAGGAAATCGTCGCATATCTTACGATTAGCACGGGCGTGGGAGGGGCAAGGGTAACGCAGGGCAGAATTGACGCCTCTGCCATGGGGTTTGAGCCGGGAGACCAGATCATTGATGCGGGCAAGGGTTTTATTCCCGCCTGGCCCGTGTATCGCCTGAAGGACATTTCGGGAAAGTCCTTGGGAAAAATTTTTCAGAAAAATCCCGCCCAAATCGCGGACGCGGGCGTATGGGAGCGCGTTGCCGACGTGCTTGCGATTGGCGTGAACAATACCATTGTCTACTGGTCGCCCGACATCATCGTGATTGGCGGCTCGGTCATGGACAGCATACCGCTCGACTGCGTAGAGGAGCGCGTGCGGGATATACGAAAGGGGTTATTTCCCACATCCCCGCCCTTGGCGCACGCGGCCCTGGGGGATGCGGGGGGATTGTGGGGCGCTCTCGCGCGTGCGCGGCAAATGTAGTATACTGTTTTTTGTCATCCGCTTTTTATGGAAGAAACAACATCACAAACAAGCGACTATATTTCAAAAGCCGACACCAAGCGTGAACGGAGTATCACCGCCACGCGCCGCAAGCGTACCATGCGTGCATTTTCTTTTATCGGGGCCGGTGCCGCGGTCATAGCGCTCGTAGTGGCCGGCATATGGTGGGCAGGGCAAAAAGAGGCCGATGCGCCGGGCATGTTTTATCCCAGCGTCGGCCAAGAGCATATTTCGCTCACTGCCGCCGCTCCCGCGCCCTACAATTCCAATCCGCCGTCATCGGGCGCGCATTTCCCGTCTCCGGCCAATTGGGGCGTGTACGACTATGAGGTGCACGACCGCCTGTTCATCCATAATATGGAGCACGGCGGCGTATGGATTGCGTATCGCCCGACTATTGCCACCTCCACCATCAATGATCTGAAAGCGATTGCCGAAGCATTTGGCGGCTCGAAGATCGTGATGGCCCCTAGAGCCGCCAACGACGCAGACATCGCGATTGTCGCCTGGACGCGCGTCCTCAAACTGGACAGCGTAGGCGAGCATCTGTCGGACGAGCAGAAAGGACAGATCAGGGTATTCTATAAGCAATGGAAAAACCGCGGCCCGGAATTCGTCCCCGACACCATGCCAGGCGTGAATCCCAAGGGAGTACAGTAACCTTTCCCCAATGACCTACGACATTATCATCATCGGCGGGGGGCCGGCGGGTACGGCTGCCGCCGTTTATACCGCGCGAAAACGCCTCAAAACACTGCTGATCGCCGATGCGTTCGGCGGGCAATCTATCGTGTCTGATGATATTCAGAATTGGATCGGGGAGCCGCATATTTCGGGATTTGAACTGGCGCAAAAATTTGAAGCGCATGTGCGCGCGTTCCCCGATATTGTGGATATAAAAACGGAAAGAGCCATTGCGGTCGCAAAGAAAGGAGACGATTTTGAAGTGAAAACCGAACAAGGCAATACCTATGAAGGCCGCGCCGTTATACTGTGCGCGGGCGCGCGGCGCCGGAAACTTGGCATTCCGGGCGAGGATGCGTACAACGGCAAGGGTGTGGCGTATTGCAGTACCTGCGACGCCCCTCTCTTTTCCGGCAAAAAAGTTGCGGTCGTGGGGAGCGGCAACGCAGGGCTTGAGGCCGTGCAGGATTTGTTCCCGTACGCCGCAGAAATCTATCTCATTGAAAAAGGCGCCGCACTGCGTGGCGATCCGGTCACGCGGGAGGAAATAAAAAAGAATCCGAAACTTTCCAAGATTATTTTCAACGCCGACTCCACGGAAATCATGGGGGAGGCGTTTGTGACCGGCTTGAAATACCGTGATATGCAAACGGGCGAGGAACGCACGCTGGCCGTAGAGGGGGTCTTTATTGAAATCGGGTCTATTCCCAATTCAGAAATAGTCAAAGACCTGGTGGAGCGCGATACGTGGGGGCAGGTGAAGATCGATTCCAAACACGGCACCACGTCTCATTCGGGTATATTTGCCGCAGGAGACATCACCGACGACCCGTACAAGCAAAATAATATTTCCGCCGGAGACGCGGTCAAAGCCGCGCTCGCGGCGTACGAATATCTCCTCAAAAAGAAGCACGCGCCTTTGTCGTAGTAAGATATGTCGGCGTTTCTCCAGAGCACGGAAGAACTTATTGATGCCGCGGCGGTCGTTGCCCGTATGCCGCAGGGTGTTTTGGCCCGTCTCAAACGACCCGATCACGTGTGGGAATTTGAAATTCCCGTGCGCATGGATGACGGCACGGAAAAGAAATTCTTTGGATGGCGCGTACAGCACAACAATGCCCTGGGCCCCTACAAAGGCGGCATTCGTTTTCATCCCGACGCCAATCTGGACGAGGTGAAAGCATTGGCATCTCTCATGACATGGAAGACATCGCTAGCAGGACTCCCGTACGGCGGTGGCAAAGGCGGGGTGGCGGTGGATCCGCGCGCCCTTTCTCCGCGCGAGCTTGAAGAGCTGTCGCGCGGATACGCCAGGGCTGTCGCGCCCCACATCGGGCCGCACATAGACATACCCGCGCCGGATGTCGGCACCAACGCCGCTATCATTGACTGGATGGTGGACGAATACGCGAAAATAATCGGGCATCCGGAGCCAGCCGCGTTCACAGGCAAGTCAATCGAAAAAAGCGGCTCGCAGGGCAGGGAAGTCGCCACCGGGTTCGGGGGCTATGTGATTTTGCGCGAGTACCTCAAAAATGAATTCCAGACTAAGTCTGGAATGGATACGACGCCATATTCTGTTGCCGTCCAGGGATTCGGCAATGTGGGCGCGCACATTGCACGGATCCTTTTTGAAAAAGGATTCAAAGTGGTCGCGATTTCCGATTCCAAAGGCGCACTCTATGACAAGGACGGCATTGATATACAAAAAGTGCTGGATATAAAAGAGCGCACCGGTCTGATTGATCGCGGTATCTGCTATTCCATGGGACCGAGCCAGGAGCCGTGCAAAGTGTTTACCAATAAAGAACTTTTAGAGCTTGGTGCCGATATCCTCATTCCGGCGGCGCTTGAAGACCAGATCACCGAAGAGAATGCCGCCAACATCCAAGCAAAAGTGATTTTGGAAATGGCAAATGGCCCGATCGCGCGTTCTGCGGACGACATGCTGGAACGGCGGGGTATTGAGGTGATCCCTGATATCCTTGCCAATAGCGGCGGTGTGGTCGGCTCTTATTTTGAGTGGGTACAGTCGCTGGAGCAAAAATACTGGAGCGAAGAGGAAGTGCTTGCCAAGATTGACGCGAAACTGACCGAAGCGTTTGCAGCAGTGAATGAGGAAAAGAAGAAATACGGCGCAAGCTGGCGTATGGCCTGTTATGTTCGCGCCTTCACGCGGGTTGCGAATGCGTTACAGGCGAAGTAATATATAGGCATGAAAACCACTCGTGTTGCAATCAACGGATTCGGTCGTATCGGGCGCTCGTTTTTCCGCGCGGTTTTCAGCGATCCTGCGTTTGAAATAGTCGCGATCAATGATCTTGCGGACATCAAGACGCTTGCGTATCTTTTGAAATACGATTCCGTTTACGGGCGATACAAAAAAGAAGTCACTGCGGGCGCTGGCGCCATTCTTGTGGACGGGAAGTCCGTACCGGTATTCGCTGAAAGAAATCTTGCCGCACTGCCGTGGGGTAAGCTCGGCGTGGATATTATCATTGAAGCTACGGGGGTTTTTGCATCGGACAAAAAGTCGCAGGCGCACCTTGATGCGGGGGCGAAGCGCGTAGTCATCACCGCACCCGCCACAGGGGATGGCGTTACCACAGCTTTGATTGGGGTCAACGACGATCGTTTTGCCAGCGCCTTGCCGATCACGGCCAATGCCTCATGCACGACCAATTCCGTTGCTCCGGTCATGGCTATCCTGCAAGAGCAATTCGGTATACAAAAAGCGGGCATGGTCACGGTGCACGGATACACGGCGACGCAAAAGCTTGTAGATGGGCCGGACGAGAAAGACATGCGCCGGGGCCGCGCCGCAGCCGTCAATATCGTGCCCTCCACTACGGGCGCGGCAGATGCGGTGATTCAGGCAATTCCAGAGCTTGCGGGAAAATTTGACGCGGTGGCGGTGCGCGTGCCGGTAATCGCCGGATCATTGAGCGTGATGACAGTATTGATTGAGAATAAAACTACGCGGGAGGAAGTGAACGATGTATTCAGAAAATCCGCGGCAGAGCCGCGATGGTCAAAGGTACTGGAAACCACAGATGAGCCGCTGGTTTCCAGCGATATTCTGGGCGAGAAATACGGCGCGATCGTGGATTGCTCGCTCACCAAAGTCGTGGACGGCAATTTACTTGAAGTATTCTCATGGTATGATAACGAAGCTGGCTACACCGCGACTCTTATTGAGCACATGAAGCGAATCGCCGCATTAGTGTAGGACTTTTGCGTGGGGAGTAAGAAGATTCATATTTTTATTTATTCATACAATTCTACGATCGTAATATTGTACGAATAAATGTCTTTTTATCATACGATTTCTATGCGGCCTTCATTGACCCGTGACATTTTAGAGCATTTGGCTGAGGGTGGGAAGATTATGCTTGGAGCGTTTTTCCCGCCAGGATATTCTTATACCGATCCGTCTCGTAGGCTGTTCGGTTGGGATCATCGGTGTCGCCACCGATTTACTCCGATGCAGAAAATATCACTATCAGGCATTCTCTCGCGGCTCCGGAGAGAAGGGTTGGTAGCACGTGATGGCGCACGGAAAACATCTTCTTGGCGTATCACGGGGAAAGGGAAGGGACATCTTCGCGCATTGTCTGCCACGGCGGATCTATTACCGAAGAGTGCGCATATTATGCCGAAGAAGGATGGGAAACTGCGGATCGTGATTTTTGACATCCCGGAACGGGATCGGAGAAAACGCGATTGGTTGCGAGTCCAACTTTTGGCGAATGACTTTGAGCCGTTGCAAAAAAGCGTCTGGACCGGTACGCGTCCGCTCTCCGTGACACTTATGAAAGAAATAGATGCGCTTAACCTCGGCGCTTATATACATATCATGAGTATCGGAGAAAAAGGTACGCTTGTGCTGCGGAATACGGCGTGAATGGTAAGTAAGCAAAAGGAGAAGGAAAAGTCATTTATCCATACAACTTTACGATCGTAAAGTTGTATGGATAAATATAAAGGAATGAGGGAATGGATGACAACGCATCGGGCAGAAACACTACATGCTTTTCAATTCCATTGAAAAGCATGTGCGGATTGAAAAAGCCGCTGATGCCTTGCGAGCTTCGGCGGCTTGGGTTTTATTCACGCGCATTGTGGGCGCGATAAATTATTGAGGCGCGTTACTGTCCCAGCCGAGTATCTGCCCGAGATTGTCCAGCCGCCATAGATCAAGCAGGTATGAGACTACGATAAGTAGCATGCTTGACAGTACCATCCAGCCAATAACACTGAAGGGCAATACCGCAACGCCAACAGAAGGAAAGAGAACCCATGCGACAACCTTGACTGGCAGGAGCGCCGACGCTACAACGAACAGGACGCAATAGAAACCAGTCCGTTCGTAGGTAAGATGGCGCATGGCTCTCAGTTCTGCCTCTGTCCATGAAAGCTGTTCTGCCGGATTACGGAGTTGTAGATACATACCGGTGGATCCCGCAATGCAGATTGCCAGCGCAATGAGGAAATGCGATGTATTTGCGTGCATCGCAAAATCCCAGCGGGCGAGCACTCCAAACCCAAGAACGAACATTCCTAAAGAGCTCCGAGTAGCCGACTCATCCACAAAAATATAAAGATCATCAATCCTCTTCTCATGGCGATGTCTCCTCAAAGGAAAACAGGGTGAGCGCCTATACCAGAAATGTCCATAGATGATACATCTATCCCCTTTTTAGTCAAGGTTTCGCTTTTTTTGATTGTGCGCTATCATCAGCGTCATGAGGCAGTCGCGGCTTTTTGGAAAGACATTGCGGGAGGATCCGAAGGATGAGGTCGCGGCAAACGCGCGGCTTCTGGAGCGGGGCGGGTTTGTGTATAAATCCATGGCGGGTGTCTATGAGTATTTGCCGCTTGGCCTGCGCGTGCTTGACAGGATCAATGCTATTATCCGCGAGGAGATGAACGCCATCGGCGGGCAGGAAGTATTTTTTGCCGCCCTCCAGCCAAAAGATCGGTGGGAAAAATCGGGCAGATGGAAAGTGCTGGGCGAGGAGGTGATGTATCAGTTCAAGGATCACTCGGGCAGAGAGCTGGGGCTTGCATCCACGCACGAGGAAGTCGCGGCCGAGGCCGCGGCGCGTTCGATCTATTCGTACAAAGACCTGCCGCTTTTCATCTATCAGATTCAGGTCAAATTCCGCGACGAACTGCGCGCTAAATCAGGCCTTATGCGCGGCAGGGAATTTTTTATGAAGGATCTCTACAGCTTCCACGCGGATGCGGCGGACCTGGAGCGCTTTTACTGGAAATCGGCGGACCGAGCATATCGCAAGATATTCACGCGATGCGGGCTGGACGCGTATCTTACCGAAGCATCGGGCGGCACATTCACCAAGGAATTTACTCACGAATATCAGGTGCTATCGGGCGCGGGCGAGGATCTTATTTTCTACTGCGCAAATCCCGCGTGCCGCTATGCACAGAACCGCGAAATTGCAACGCTCCAGGACGGCGGCCGATGTCCCAAATGCGACGACGGTAAGATCACGATGGGAAAGAGCATTGAGGTGGGCAATATCTTCCGGCTCGGCACTCGGTATGCCGAGGCCATGGGCCTGTTCTACGCGGACAAAGACGGGAAAAAACATCCGGTGGTCATGGGGAGTTATGGCATCGGCCCGGGCCGGGTCATGGCAACGGTCGTGGAGACGCACCGCGATGAGCGCGGCATCATGTGGCCGGATGCGCTGGCTCCTTATGCGGCGCATCTCATCGCGCTTGGCGCCGATGACTCGCGCGCACGCAAGGAAGCGGAGAAGATATACGCGCAGATGGAGAAAAAGGGCATTGCCGTGCTGTACGACGATCGCGCTGATAAGACCGCCGGAGAGCGGTTTGCCGACGCAGATCTCATAGGCCTGCCGTGGCGCGTGGTGGTGAGTGAGAAGACTATGGAAAAGAAAGGCGTGGAAATCAAAAGGCGCGGCGACGCCAAGTCCAGGATCGTGTCGGCGGCGGATGTGTTCAAGAGAATCTCATGAAATTTCCCAATCCGTTCACACATTTTGCCAAGGACATAGGCATTGATCTTGGCACGGCCAACACGCTCATCTATGTGCGGGGCAGGGGCATCGTGATCAACGAGGCCTCGGTCGTCGCGGTTAACCAAAAGACAGGCGCCATCGTGGCGATCGGAGCCGAGGCAAAACGCATGGTCGGCCGCACGCCCAGCCAGATCGTCGCCACGCGCCCGCTCGTCGCGGGCGTGGTGTCGGATTTTGAAGTGACCGAGGAAATGCTCAAATATTTCATTCGCAAGGTGCACGAGGATTCTTATTCGATTTTTGCCCGTCCGCGGGTGGTGGTAGGGATTCCGTCGGTGGTGACGGAAGTGGAAAAGCGGGCGGTAGAGGACGCAGTGCGCAACGCGGGCGCGCGCGAGGTGTATCTTGTGGAGGAGCCCATGGCCGCGGCCATCGGCGTGCGTCTGCCGGTGCAGGAAGCGGTGGGATCGCTGGTCGTGGATATCGGCGGGGGTACGACCGATATTGCCGTGATTGCGCTCGGCGGCATCGTGGTGTCCAAGAACCTCAAGATTGCAGGCGACAAACTGAACGAGGACATCATCCGCTTCGCGCGCGACGAATTCAAAATGCTTCTCGGCGAGCGCACGGCAGAGGATATCAAGATCGCGATCGGCTCGGCCTATGAACTGGAGAGCCCTCTTGAGGCGACGATGCGCGGACGGGATCTTGTGACCGGACTGCCGAAAGAAATTGTCGTGGATGACGCGGATATCCGCCGCGCTATGCGCCATTCCATCAACACGCTGGTCAATACCATCCGCACCGTAATCGAGGAAACGCCGCCGGAACTGGTAGCCGACATCATGCGCAGAGGCATTGTGCTGGTGGGAGGCGGGTCGCTCTTGCGCGGCCTGGACCAGTTAATCCACGAGGAAACCAAGATTCCGGTGCGTGTGGCCGAAGATCCACTGACCGCCGTGGTGCGCGGCACGGGCATTATTTTGGAAGACATAGAATCGCTCAAGGGCGTCCTGGTCAGCACGGATTATGAACAAGTACCCACGGAATAACGATGATACTGCTGGCATCCATCGTGAAAAAAAGAATGCGTATCGCGGCGGCTGGCGCTGCGGCTCTTTTTTTTGTGATGCTCGTAGTGGGTCGTTCCTCACGTCCGATCTCGTACCTGCGCCTTGGCATCGTGCATCTCTTGTCGCCCATTGCCGATGCGGGCGCTTTCGTCGCCGGATACGTGACTGGCGTGCCCGAGCAGGAAGTGCGCGCGCTCCAAGAAGACAGCCGCCAGCTTACTGTGGCGCGCGCAGAGAAGGCGGTGTTGGCGCAGGAAAACGAATCCCTGCGACGCCTGCTTGGCGTGCAGGAGGATGTGGCGGTGCAGATAGTTGGAGTGGGCGTGCTCTCGTATACGCACATGATGGGCATTGAGACGCTGGTTATCGGCGCGGGACAGGAGGTGGGTATTGCCGAGGGTGATATTGTCATTGATGAGCATCGGTCTCTCGTAGGGCATGTGACGGAAGCGGCGGCAGGGAGCGCCAAAGTATCGGTGGCATCCAATCCCGATGTGACGTTTTCAGCGGAACTCGTGCCGCTCGGCGGCAATGTGCTGATCAGGGGCCTTGGCGGCAGGGGGCTTGCGCTGGAACTCATTCCCTATGACACGCCTCTGCGGGACGGCGACTTCGTACTATGGACGCAAGGAGACCGGTCGCGCAATCGGGCCGAAGTCCCAGGCACCCGCATTTTTGCCGGACGCGTGATCAAAGGAGCAGCCGCGTCAACGGGCGCTTTCAAAACAGGACGCGCCGTATTGCTTGCCGACCCCGCGGCGCTCCGGCATGTGCTCGTGATCACTGGCCGATGAAAAAGCTTCCAGTCAGATTGGCGATGGTCATTGCGAGCGGGCTCGCGGGTTTTTTCCTTGAGCGCCTGTGCGCGGCTGTATTTGGGCCGCGCGTGCCGGTGCTTCCCTTTCTGCTCCTTGCCGTTGCCTGGTGGTTGCCGATGTTTTCGCTCTCGTGGCGGCTGTGGCTCGGGGGTCTTGCGGGTCTGGTCATGGACATCTTCGGGGGTCAGACCTTTGGCGTGTCCATCCTCGTCATGGTGGTCGCCGCCCTGCTGGCGGAGGCATTCCGTTCTATCATCTCCGCGAGGGATGGGGGCCTGGGGCACGTCAGCGTGTCCGCCGCCCTTGCCGTATCAGCGCTCCTCCTTATGCCGATCGTTGAGGCGATGATCGGCTATGCGCAAAGATTCTTTTCATGAGATTGCTTCTATCCAAAAAACATCTGCTTCGCCGGAGTCGCCATCGTGTCGATCCGGAAGAGGTTTTCGTGGATGCCGCGTTGGCCGCGCGCGATCCCGCGCGCGCATTTGAAGGCCGCATGGAACGGCCGCTTGAAAACCGGTCGTCATTCTGGTTTCTCGTGATCGTGGCCTGCGGCATCGGTTATTTACTCGTGCGCAGTTTCTCCTTGCAGGTGGTGTCGGGGAACGACTTTTTCGCGCAATCGCAGGAAAACCGCTTTGCGTCGCGCACGCTCTTTGCGCCCAGGGGCATTATTCGCGATCGTTACGGCGATGCGCTGGTCGAAAACGTGCCATCGTTGGGGCTCGTCTTTGACCGTGAGAAGTTTATCGAAGCACAGGGCAACGTGCCCCGGCTTCTCACGGATCTTTCGGTCATCCTGGACAAGCCGAAAGAATTTTTTGACGAACTCGGCTTTCCGCAGGATGGGACCGTGGACAAAACGCCGCGCAAGGCGTTTCTGGCACGCGATCTGACGCGCGAGGAAATCGTAGCGCTTGCTCCCCGTCTCGATGATCTGCCGGGCGTCGAAGTGTTCGAGAGCTTCCAGCGTAAATATCTTGCGCCGGAAGCGCTGTCGCATCTGCTCGGCTTTGTCGGCAAAGTGTCGGCAGGGGACTTGGAAGCGCACGCCGATCTTGCCGAGGAGGAAACCATCGGAAAAAGCGGCATAGAGGTTTTTTATGACGCGATACTGCGCGGCAACGCGGGTAAAAAAATTGTCGAGGTGGATTCAAAGGGCGTTGAAACGCGCTTCCGCCTGACCGAAGAACCGCGGCAGGGCGTGGAACTTGCGCTTACCATTGACGGCGGCCTCCAACAGAAGGTCTATGACGTGATCATGGGATACACCGGTGGCAAGAAAGGGGCGAGTACGGTGATTATTGATCCTGCCAACGGCGCGGTCCGCGCGCTCGTCTCAGTGCCCGGATTCAACGCCAACCGCTTTGGCCACGGCTTGTCGCAAAAAGAATTCTCCGCGATTCTCCAAGATCCGCTCAAGCCCTTGTTCAACCGCGCGGTTGCGGGTGAGTTTCCTTCCGGCTCCGTGATCAAACCGGTGTTTGCCGCCGCGGCCCTGGAAGAGGGCATTATCGATCCCGCAAAAAAAATATTCGACGGAGGATATATTGAAATTCCCAACCCGTATCGTCCGGGCGAGGTATCGCGTTTTGTTGACTGGAAAAAAGGCGGCCACGGCTGGGTGGATATGTATGACGCCATCGCCTATTCGGTCAACGTCTACTTTTATACCATTGGCGGTGGATATAAGGACCAAAAAGGTCTTGGCATCGAGCGCATCAAAAAATACGCCGCGCGCTTCGGCCTGGGGGCGGCGCTTGGCATTGATCTGCCCGGCGAGAAATCCGGTTCTATCCCCGACCCCGAGACCAAGAAAAGAACAGAGCCGGAGAATCCCGACTGGCGCATTGGTGATACCTATAACATATCCATTGGCCAGGGAGGGTTGCGCGCTACGCCGCTCCAGATGGCGTCGCTTACCGCGGCCCTTGGCAATGGCGGTACGCTGTGGTCGCCGTATATCATGGATGCCGTGCGCGATGAGGAGGGAAATGTGGTGGAAAAACGCGAGCCACGCGCGATTCGCGATCATCTGGTCCGGCCAGACGTATTCGCCGAGATCGCCAAGGGCATGCAGGGGACCGTGACATACGGCACCGCGCGCCTGCTTCAGGAAGTGCCCGTGGCTGTTGCGGCAAAAACCGGCACCGCGCAATCAGCTCCCGGCAAACTGCCGCACGCATGGGTGATCGCGTATGCACCCGCAGAAAAGCCGGAAATTGCGGTGGCGGTGATGGTGGAGTACGCGGGCGAGGGCGCGACCGTGGCGGTGCCGATCACCAATGAAATCTTGAAATGGTATTTCTCGCACCGCGATCATGGCTCAAAAATCCCCCAGGCCGTTGTCGCGACGACGCCGGGCGTGTCGCCTGGCATAGCGCCCGAGGGGGTCTTGTCCGATGTGCATAACGCGCATTGACAAGAAAGCCCCTACGCGTTAATCTTTTTCATTACCATCGTTTAACTTTTTATCTCCACGATCTATGGCAGAATATCTTTCCGCAGAAGCGCTTGAAAAGCTCAAACAGGAAGTTCACATGCTCAAGACCGCCAAGCGCCAGGAAATTGCGGCGCGGCTTGAGCACGCCAAATCCCTCGGTGACTTGTCCGAAAACGCCGAATATCAGGAAGCAAAAGAAGAGCAGACGCTGGTGGAACAGCGCATTGCGGAATTCGAAGAGCGCGTCCGCGAGGCCGTGGTCATGCAAAAGCCGACAAAGACGGATAAGGTTTCCGTCGGCTCCACGGTGCGCGCAACCGCAGGCAAGCGAGAGATCACCTATATGATCGTGGGCTCCGAAGAAGCCAATCCCGCCGCAGGCAAGGTATCCAACGAGTCGCCCTTGGGTAAAGCGTTTCTGGGAAAAAAAGTAGGGGAGCACGTTGAAGTCAAAGCCCCGGCAGGCAATGTGGTCTACACCGTGGTGGAAATTAAATGACCTCCCTCCGTGGGCACAGTAAAGGTAGCGCCGCGGTTCTCGCGGCGGTTTCCTTTTCGCGGCACGCTCCCGCGTGAGCAAAGCAATTTACTCGCGCGTCCTGCGGCGGCCTTGCTACCTGCCGAAAAAGTTTTCAGCCCCGATAGGGCTGAACCAAGCAAACTTTTCCGGCAAGTACCGCTTGACGAATGATGCCGCAGCCACTTATTATGGGGACATATTTTATTGGATAATTTCATTCTATGGAATTACTAATAAAATTGAGTTCTGCTCTCTAGGATAATGTTCGGCCAAACAATGAGTGATGTATCATTGCATCCCTACCCGATGCCGGGTTTCAAACGTCTCCAAGATAAACCTCTCATTTGAAACATGAGAGTATAAGCTGAGCTACGGGTGCTTGGCGGAGTGACTCCGAAAACGACCGTAAGGCCGTTTTCGTTTTAAAGTGGTTGTGCTATGGTGCAGTCATGAACGAACAGGTTTTGTATCGGAAATATCGGCCAAAGTCGTTTGATGAGGTAGTGGGACAGGAGCATGTCGTGGGGGCGATAAAAAACGCCTTCAAAATGGGGCGCGTGGCGCACGGCTTTTTGTTTTCTGGCCCGCGCGGCATCGGGAAAACCAGCATGGCGCGGCTGATCGCCAAAGCCCTCAACTGCGAAAAAAACGGCAAAGCGGACGTGCCGTGCAACATGTGCGCGTTGTGCAGAGATTTTAACGAAGGCCGCGCCGTGGATGTGATTGAGATAGATGCCGCGTCCAATAACGGCATTGATGAGATACGGGAACTGCGCGATGGCGTGCGCTTTGTTCCGGTGCGCGGGAAATATAAAACATACATCATTGACGAAGTGCATCAGCTTTCCAAACAGGCGTTTGACGCGCTTTTGAAAACCCTTGAAGAACCCCCGGCTCATGCAGTATTCGTCCTCGCTACCACGGTGCTTGAAAAAGTGCCCGCCACCATTGTCTCCCGCACCCAGCACTACGCGTTCCGCCGTCCGAGCGCCATGGACATCGCCGAGCGTCTCATCACGATTGCCAAAAAAGAAGGCGGCACGCTGAAAAAAGACGCGGCGCATCTCATCGCTCTTGCGGCGGAAGGGGGACTGCGCGACGCCGAAAGCATCCTAGGGCAGATTATGGCCGCAGAGGATAAAGACATCACACGCGAAGCCGTGGAGGAGATACTTGGGCTTCCCAGGCGCGAAGCGGTCAAAGAAATGTTTTCTCTCATCGCCAAGAAAGACGCGCCTGCCGCTCTTGCGCTCATCCAGACGCTTGCCGAATCCGGTTATGATCTTTCGTACTTTTCTAAAGTGCTTCTCCAATATTTCCGCTCGGCATTTTTTCTGCATACAGACCCGTCGCTCAAGCCGTTTATCAGCGCAGACCTCCTGCCCGACGAACTTGAGGCCATTGAAAAACATCTCTTGTTATTCACCTCGGCCGATCTTTCCCGCGGCATCACCATCCTCTTTGGCCACATCCAGAACTTCAGAAAAACCCCCATCCCCCAACTCCCCTTGGAATTGGCGGTCATAGAACTCATGCACGGAGGAGAAGAGCGAGTGCAGGAGAAAAAGTAGCCAACATGCACAGCGCATCCTTTGGAGAGGGACGATGGCGTGAGTATACGTTTGACGAGCAGATGGGAAACATTGGCAGCGAAGTAAGCAGGGCACTGCACTGGAAAGGCAAAAATGAGCAAGCATTTGAAGGAGCGATTGCCCGCGCTTTGGAATTGCTTGATTTCACCATTCAAGACGCGCGGTGGAAGCATCGGCTGAAAGAATTGGTGCGCGCACGGGAACTGATCGCCGATGCGCTCTATGAGGGCAAGGAATACGGCACGACCTTCGAATATCTTGATCAGTATTTCCTCCAGTACGCCCGCGCCGCGCGGAAAGATCGGTAGAAAGCGACCTCTTGTTTTTTAAGCCCACGATGGTACTCTATGCCTATGCCCAACGAAATCTTTCCTGATATCGAAGTGCGGCACGATACGCGTTTCGGAAAGCCCGTTATCAAAGGTACCCGCGTACCCGTTGGTCTTGTTGTAGGAAAAATTGCCGGAGGCATGACCGTGCAAGAAGTGGCGCAGGAGTACGATCTTACCCGTGAGCAGGTATTCGTAGCCCTTCAATACGCCGCAAAACTCGTTGCTGAAGAAGAGCTTGCGGTGGGGGCATGAAAATCGTCATTGACGAAGATATCCATCGCTCTCTTGCTGAAGTCCTGCGGTCATTGGGGCATCAAACCACGGATGTGCGCGACATTGGTCTTCGCGGAAAACCAGATGAAGACATTTTTCGTTTTGCGCAGGAACAGGGCGCTGTACTGCTTTCCGGGGATCTTGGTTTCGCAAATGTCGTCCACTTTCCGCTCGGCTCGCATCATGGCATTATCATTCTCCGCTTTCCCAATGAAATGCCGTCCAGCGCCCTAAACGTGATCGTAGGGACACTCATGTCCGGGATTCCTGACCATGAATTTGTAAGCAACCTGTCTGTGTTATCTCCGCGGGGCCTGCGCATGCGGCGTTCAAAGAAATAGTGAGGATAATTATTGCCGGGTCGTCTAATGGTCGGACAGCGGTCTTTGAAGCCGCGAATGAGGGTTCGATTCCTTCCCCGGCAGATTTGAAAATCCACATCATCATGAAGACACCACAATGGATAAAAAAACTAGGCGGACACGCAGGCGAACTCTATGTCGCCGCCGAGCTATCAAAGCGGGGCATCCCCAATGCTCTATTGCCAGAGAATTTTTCGGATAACGACATTCTTTTTGGTTCCAAAGATGGTGATGTCCTGGGCTATATTCAGGTCAAGTCCTGCCATCCTGATAGAGGGAATAGCTGGCCGCTTACCGTCAAACACGAGGAATGGGTACATTCCGCAAGGAATGAATTTGTAGTTTTTGTCTGGCTGGGATCGCCAACTAAAAACGAGTCGCCTCGATTCTGGGTGGCAACAAAAAGGGAAGTGGGAAAACATCTGGTAAAATATCCAACGCACGGAACAAAAAACACATGGAGAAGAATGGGGTTGAGGAATAAGAATCCGGTTTTTGTCATTCCTGGAAAGTGGGAAAATAATTTGGCTCTGCTTGAGGAGTTTTTGAGGCGCTCACCATAGGATTCAGTGCCGGTTGAACCTAGATTTTGGTGCAACGATGATATATTAATTATAACACTATATCGTGGTTCGGCAGTCAAAATCAGCCAAAAGGCAGAAAAAGAGTCAGATTATTGCCCTGCGCAGGCGCGGATTTTCGTATGCGGAGATAAAAAAGCAGTTTCCGGTGTCAAAATCCACGCTGTCTGCGTGGCTGAAAGATACAAAAATCCCGGAAACGCGCAGACGCGAGCTTCGGCGGCGTAGTATCCGCGGACTTCTCAAAGAAGCGGAGCGAAAAAACTTGCGCCGCATCGCCGAGACGAGCATCGTCCACAGTTCCGCAATGCAGAATATCAAAGCGATCTCCCAAAAAGAATTATGGCTCATGGGCATCGTGCTCTATTGGGCGTGCGGTCTTGAGGAAAGCGAGCGGCGTACGGGACTGGGGGTGCGCTTTTCAAATTCCGATCCTTTCATCATCAAGTTATTTCTTGAGTGGCTCCTGCAGGTCGGGAATACTCGCAAACGTGAAATCACCTTTGATCTCTATCTGCACGAAAGCAAAAGAGACGCGCACGACGAGATCGTCTCCTATTGGGCAAAAGCAACCGGCTTTCCGCGCGCATATTTCTCGCACGTATACTTTCAGAAGAATAAGTTAAAAAGAAAAAGGACTTTGGCAAAAGTCCATTACGGCCTTATGCGCGTGCGCGTGAAGGCGAGCTCACTGCTCTCAAGGCAAATCTCTGGTTGGATCAAGGGCATAAGAAAATGTTATTTTGAAG
>Ga0154969_120_pt1 | contig 29504 bp, 28 predicted proteins | sample RifCSPhighO2_01_FD_105937 | JGI IMG/M metagenome (GOLD analysis project Ga0154969, IMG submission 105937) | Candidatus Sungbacteria bacterium RIFCSPHIGHO2_01_FULL_54_26 | reverse complement strand
ACACTTTTCTTTGGTGGGATAATTTTTGTAATCATGTTTGCTTATTGGTTTATTAGATATGGCCGAAAGCAAGCAAAATAATATGGGACTATTCGCGGCATTAAAAGGTGATATTCTCCACTTCAACAAGAACGCAGTTCCTGTGTTGAACGATATTTTTGCGAAATTGAATTCGCTTGATGAATCCGAAGAAAAAGAATACTTGCTCAAAATGCTTGTAATTTCTAACACGGGTATTGATATGCTGTTTCACCCCGACACAGGCATTATTAAGGGCGAGGTGAAAAAATTTGATAAAGATGCATTTTATATTCTTTATGAAATGATCACTTTGTTTTTGATTTCTCACTTCAAAAATGTGAGCCTCGAAAGAGCAGAAAAATCAAAAGAGCTATTTATCAACGCGGTGAATCGTGTCGAAGAGTGCAATGCTTTATGGAACGAAGTGGACGAATTTACTAAAAGTAGCAATAAAATGATTGACCGCGTTGTACAGAAAGTTTCCAGTTACACTGGAGAATTAGGAGAAGATAAAAAATCCACTTTAATTTCTGCTTTTCGAGGTCTGGTAGTAACATTTATTGAATCTATTTAGAAATAAATAATATGAGCGACGAGACAAAACCACTTCTATCGATAGGAGATGACGGCATAAAAATGAACCTCAAAAAAGGAGATTCTATCAAAATTAACGCAACTAAATCTTTTATGAAAGGTGTAGAGCAAAATGTTGCTGGCGGTAATCTTGAGCACCGCGCCACAGAAGAATTAACGCAGATTAATAACAAAATGGAAGCGAGCAACGGTGGAAAAATTTTGAATGAAGTTGAGGGCGGAAAACTTTTTCAAAAAGATAATACAATGCGAACTACAGAAAAAGGGACAATCGTAAACAGGGTCACGGGAAAAATCAAAATTGCAGTATGGATTCTTGTTGTTACTACAGTGGTTGGCATTTTAGCAGATTTCACATCTTTATATTTGTTTGGGGTACATATTTGGAGTAAGATTGTTTAACGAGAATTTGCCGCCAAAGAAAAACTTGAAATCGTCCTTTCCGCTCCGGTTCAAGGCGAGGCGGGCGGAAGGGGGGTTTGGGGGGAATTCCGCCCGCCGACCTGCCCGCCGAAGTTTCAACGCAGGCGGGGCCCAGCCAGTTCCGTTCGGATATTTTCAAACAGACACCGCAGATTGATACTTCCTCGCGCGTAAGCTCGGAATGGTGCCGCGCCTCTGGCGCGGCCGCGCGGAGCAACCCTTTCAAATCGCGAAGTTTCTGCGGATGGCGGTTTCTGCCGGTGATTGTTATGATGGGAAAGACCAGATGGAGAACATCCATATTTTTTGATAATCGCCGTGGCAACTATGTGCTACCTTTGAAAGCAGAGGTGCGCAAGAAAGAGAATATATCGGACGGCGATGTGATACGCTTTTCAATAGGGATAAGGGTTTAACGGCAAAGAGACATTGATCGCAAAGCGCAAAGACGGGTATAGAGATACGGGGCCGTATATGCTGGTGGAAAGCAGGCGGGCGCGGATGCTGCGCTTGACCGTGCATGCGGATGGACGGGTAGTGGTGACTATGCCTCGGGGCATGTCACCGGCATACGCCATGCGGTTTGCGCAGGCGAGGAGCCAGTGGATTGCGGACAGAGTCGCTTATTTTCAGCGCAAGCCCAAACCCCTTTTGCTTCCTGCAAACAAGCGTGATTATCGGCAATACAAAGATGCGGCTTTGGACTTGGCGCGCCAGCGCCTTGCCTTTTTCAATGTGATATACCGGCTTGCGTTCCATTCTGTCACGATCGGGAATCAGAAAACACGATGGGGGAGCTGTTCAAAAAAAGGGAATGTGAGCTTTAGCTATCGCATTGCCCTCCTGCCGCCGCACTATGCCGACTACATCGTGGTGCATGAGCTGTGTCATTTGAAAGAAATGAATCATTCCCAAAAATTTTGGGATTTGGTCTCTCTTGCCGTCCCTAACTATCGTGATATAAGGAAGGCGCTCAAAAATGCTTGAATCTTTTTCCCTGTCCCGCATGCGTGCAGAAAAAGTATTTGCCCCACGGGTAGGTCAGGCGTTGCCTGCGAGGTAGCGAGGGGGGTATGATGCAGGAATGACCGGAAAAGATATCCCCAAAGCATCCATAGTATTGACGCGCAGGCAGTTTCTGGCGCTCCTCAAAGCCGTATATCTGGGCAATTGGGTTGCCAACGCATACCGAGACGGCGGACCCCTAGACCCTTTGGCTGAAGAATACGAGGGGATTTTGCATCTGGTTTTTTCGCAGGCGCCGCGTTTTGGTTTGGAAAAATATGCGAGCCGCGAGCCTGGATCAGATGACGCGCATCATCCCACGCGCCTGTTTGAGGAAGGAACGGATGTGCGCGCCGTGCTGGATGCGCACGAGGACGCGGTATTTTGGGAAGAATTGGCAGAACGTCTCGGCGAGCGGGACTTTCATGCCATGCACACCGAGGAAATGGCCGCGGGCATGGCCGAGGACGAGTCTATGCACCGGCACCACGAAAGTATTGATCGGTACGAGGACGAATTTGCCAATCACGGTATTGACCGTCTGCGCATCGCAGAAGATGAACATGAAAAGGGAAAAGACGCTCAATAAGATATACCGGCATTTTGAGGAGCGCGACCCTGTGCTTTTTTCTGTGCTCTCCGGTATGCCACTGGAGCTTCTGCAAAAGGAGAAAAAGACCGATATTTACTTTTCCAAACTATGCCGCGAGATTATTTCCCAGCAACTCGGCGGCAAAGCCGCGGCCGCGATCGTGGGCCGCTTTTCTGCGCTATTCCCGGGAGAGCGCGCAACCCCAGAGAATGTGCTGGGATTTTCCGAGCACGCATTGCGTAATGTCGGCATGTCGTGGGCCAAGGCGCGGTCCGTGCGCGACCTTGCCGCCAAATCCGCGGCGCGAGAACTGAACTTGCAGATGATCCCCGCTCTCGGCGACGAAGCCGCGATCGCGGAACTCATGAAAGTAAAAGGCATCGGCCGCTGGACCGCGGAGATGTTCCTTATCTTCACGCTGGGGCGCGAAGACGTGTTTTCGTTTGGCGATTTGGGGTTGCGGAAAGGACTTGCCGCGATATACGGCAAAAGAAAAATAGCGACGCCGCGGAGCATCGCCCGGATCACCATGGCGTGGGCGCCGTACCGCAGTTACGGCTCGCTCGCGGTATGGCATGTCGCGGACAATGCGCAAAAGTAAGGTGACCCAATCTCACTTCAAAAACTCCCGGCACAGGGAGTTTTTGAATGGAAACGGCATGCGCGTTTATGATTTCAACTGCTTCATCCCCGTTGCCCAGTCCTCCAGATGATATACTTTGGCGATCTGGCCGTTCTCTACCGTATGGATGTCTATAGTCATGATCTTGAACGATGCGGAGCCGTCCATCGGCATGCCCATGAAGTCGCCTTTCGGCGAGCCGGAGGCGATGCTACGCACGATGACTCGATTGCCGTCCTGGAACATTTCCTGAATGCCCCACTTCATATCGGGGATGAGTTTCCAGAAAAACAGAACTTCGCCCGTGAGTTTCTCCTTGGATTTTGTATCCACGCTGCCGATGGACTGGAAGCCGTCGGCAAGTACGCGAGACATAACCGCCCCAGGATCCGCATGGGTGTTGACGGTCAGGCAGTCGGTGTAAAACGGCTTTACGATTTCTTTGAGGTTTTCCATATTAATTCAATAGCGGAAGATGTACAAATCATCATATCTCCTACGCGACCTTTGAAATGGTCTCTATGCATGAAGATAGCACAAAGGATGTTTTCTTACCAATCGTTCCATTGCCAAAATTGCCCGATGTCGCCAAGCACGGCACCCGTGGGACAGGACACATCGGGTACGGGTGACATGCGCTCACCGCCGCTCAATATCGGTAGCGGATTGCTGTGTCTGTTTGAGCGCGGCGATGTCTTCGCGCAGGCGCGTCATGGTCTGCTCTATGTTCTCCATGGCCTTGCGCGTGTCGGTTTCCTGCTGGGTCTCCTCCGCGTCTTTTTCCTGAATCTTGTCAATGTCGCTGGAGATCTCCTCCACGTCTTCCGATATTTCGCCTACCCCGCTTTCCAGTTCCTTCACGTCTTCCTGAATCTCGTCAATGTCCTCTTCCACCTCCTGCAGGGATTCGGTGTTGCGGTTGACCGTCATCTGAATAAAGATGGAGAGATAAATCGCTTCGAGCGAGACAATGGTCGTGAGCACGAGCAGAACGGTATCGGCCGAAACGCCCGCGAAGATAAACGTGAAAGACGCCGCGAATATAATAGTATGCGCGATCAAGGACTCGGTGGTGCCGATCCACCGCGTGGCGCCCACCGCGCCGGTTTCAATTCTGCCCTTCTTTGCCATCACCGAAAGTATGACACATCATCCGTATGTCTGTAAACCCGCCCGTGCGCGGTTTTCCACGCCAATTCTGTTTGAAGTGGAACTTCTGTTTGAAGTGGAACTTCAAACACTTTGAGTCGTGATGATGAATGGCAAACTTCCATTTTTGTCTGAAAGGTGGTTATAATTGGGTCTATGGGATCGCCAGTGGAGGACATAAAAGCGCGGCTGGATATCGTGGAATTCATCCAGTCGTATGTGCGCCTCGACAAGGCGGGGACCAACTACAAAGCGCCCTGTCCTTTTCATAGCGAAAAGACCCCTTCGTTTTTCGTGTCTCCCTCGCGTCAGATTTGGCACTGCTTTGGCGGATGCGGCGAGGGCGGAGACATTTTTACCTTCGTGATGAAGATCGAGGGGCTGGATTTCCCCGAAGCCCTGCGTCTGCTTGCAGGACGCGCGGGCATTGAGCTAAAACGAGAAGACCCGCGCATCCGCTCGGAGCGCAACCATCTCTACGATGTCGCGGAGGCCGCAGCCAAACTGTTCGAGAGAAATTTGCTCATGACCGATGCGGCGAAAGAATACGTCCGCTCGCGTGGCATTACCGAGGAGACCGCGCGGGGATTCAGAATCGGATGGGCGCCGGACCAGTGGGACTGGCTCCTGCGCGGGCTTGCGGCAAAGGGATTTGGCGCCGATGCGGTGGAAAAAGTCGGTCTTGCTCTGCGCTCCAGCGATGGCAGTGGCCGTCTGCACGACCGGTTCCGCTCGCGCGTCATGTTCCCGATTGCCGATGCCAACGCACGGGTGATCGGATTTGGCGGGCGCGCATTACCCGATGCCGATGTTGCCCGTGCTACGCCATCAAAGTCCCTGATGGGACAAGGGGATAGCGGGACAAGTGCCATGCCGTTGAACGAAGCGGCAACTTCGGTAGCGGGGCGCGGCAGTGGTACGCCAAAATACATCAATACGCCGCAGACCCTGATTTATGACAAATCGCGCGCGCTGTATGGATTCGACAAGGCCAAGCAGGTGATTCGCGCGAAAAACCAAGTGATTGTAACCGAAGGATATATGGACTGCGTCATGTCGCATCAGGCAGGAGTGACGCAGACCATCGCGGTGTCGGGGACAGCGCTCACGGTTCCGCAACTATCCATATTGCGGCGCTTATGCGACACGATGATCTGTTCGTTTGACGCCGATGCCGCGGGTGATTCGGCTACCCGACGGTCGCTAGCGCTCGCCGCGCAGTTTGATTTCAGCAGGCGTATTGCGGTGATTCCTTCGGGTAAGGATCCGGCGGACGCCGTGGCTGAAGACCCCGCGCTCTGGCGCGCGGCCGTGGAAGATGCTCGGCCTGTGGTCGCGTTCTATTTTGACAAAGTGTTTCGGGCGGAAAACCGCGATACGGCCGAGGGGAAGAAACGAATTTCGCAGGCACTGCTTCCGTTGGTGGCTGAACTCACCGACGAAATTGAAAAAGCCCACTGGATCGCGCAGTTGTCGGAGCGGCTGGGCGTTGCGGAAGAAGCGACGTGGAAAGAATTGCGCAAGCAGGGGGCGCCGGCCCCACCTCCCGCGAAACCTGCAGAGGAAAAGATCGCGGTGCCAACGCGGCGGGATCTCGTGGAGGAGCGGTTCCTCGCCGTACTTGCCCTGATGCCGGACGAGGTGAGAAAGCGGGAATTGGCCGAGCGCCAGATAGAATTTTCAACCGCGCTTTCTGGAGAAATATTCCGGGCGCTGATGGCAGACGGCGCCACCGCAGTGGCCGAGCTCGCTCCCCATGTGGAAAGCGTGCGCTTTAGGGGGGAAGTTCTGCGCGAGATCGTGCCGGACATGGAAAAAGAATTTATGGTCGCGCGCCGAGAGCTGGAGCTGATGTGTGTGCGGGAGCGGCTCGCCGTCTTGGGACGAAAAATCGCGGAGAGCGGGCATGACGTCGGGGCTACGCTCCAGCAAGAATATCGGGCGACTGTTGAATGTCTCCGTCATCTTTCCTAACATTTTCATATGGCGACATCAAAGAAAAACCAAAAGAAAAGAGCGTCAAAAAAGAAAACCACCGCAAAAAAAGCGCCGGCCAAGCGCCCGGCGACTGCGGGCGCATCTTCCTCAAAAAAGAGCGCGGCAAAAGAAGCGGAGCAGAAGATTGAAGGACTTCTCGGGCGCGGCCGCGAGCGCGGATTTGTGACATACGCAGAGATTCTTTATTATTTCCCGATGATCGAGGACGACGTCCTGCTCCTTGAAGATCTCTACGAGCGGTTTGAAAAAGAGCACATTGAGGTGCTGGAGTCCAAGGAATTTATCGGCGAAGGGGGAAAGGACAAGAATTCCTCGAAAAAGCGCAGTCGCGAGGAATCTATGGATTTTGACCAATTGGCCCAGGATTCGGTGCAAATGTATTTGCGCGAGATCGGGAAAATTCCGCTGATTTCCGCGGACGAGGAAAAAGACCTGGCGCGGAAAATTGAAAAAGGGGACGAGGAAGCGCGTAAAAAAATGACACAAGCCAACTTGCGGCTCGTGGTGTCCATTGCCAAACGCTATGTGGGCCGCTCGCCGCATCTTACATTGCTCGATCTGGTGCAGGAGGGCAACGTGGGTCTTTTCAAGGCCGTGGAGAAATTTGATTATCGCCGCGGGTACAAATTCTCCACGTATGCGACGTGGTGGATACGGCAAGCCATTACGCGCGCGTTGGCTGATCAGGCGCGCACCATCCGGATTCCCGTGCACATGGTGGAGACGATCTCCAAATACCAGCAGATGAAGCGCCGCCTCCTGCAGGACTTGGGGCGCGAGCCATTGAGTGAGGAAATCGCGGCGGAGATGGGGCTGGAGGTGGAAAAAATACGGCACATAGAGAAAATTGCCCAAGATACCGTGTCGCTCGAAGCACCGGTGGGCGAGGATGACGAGGACTCGGTGCTGGGCGAATTCATCGTGGACGAAAAAACGATTTCTCCAGCACAGCACGCGGCGCGCCGCCTCCTGCGCGACCAACTGATGAGTGTGATACGGGAACTGACGCCCCGCGAGCAGAAAATACTTTCCATGCGGTTTGGGCTGGAGGACGGCATTACGCATACCCTGGAAGAAGTTGGCCGCGAATTTGGTGTTACGCGCGAGCGCATCCGCCAGATTGAAGCAAAGTCATTGGAAAGGATACGCACCCACCGCATGGCCAAGAAACTGGAGGGGTATTAATCGTCCCGCTGCAGATGTTGCGTGAGGTTGCCAGCATGTCACCTGTGGGACATCGGGACAAGGCGCAACGGGACGGGTTCCATGCTCTCAACGACGCGCAACATCGGCAGCGGTATGCACAGTTATCCACAATGCGGCGTGGTGCCTGGGGCTGGGCTGGAGTAGAATGAGGACACTATGAGGGAGGAAAAGGCAGACACAGAAGGCAAGAAACGCTTGCTGTTGATCGAGGACGAGGAGGTGCTCCTGGAGCTCTTGCGCGCGCGGCTGGTGGCTTCGGGATATGACGTGGCCGTGGCTCGCGACGGCATTGCCGGTTTGGCGCTGGTGAAAGAGATTCGGCCTGATTTGGTATTGCTCGATATGATGTTGCCGGGCATGAGCGGGTTTCAGATTTTGCAAAAGATGAAGGAAGAGGGTCTCCTGCCTGCAACGCCCGTGCTCATTATTTCCAATTCTGGCCAGCCCATCGAGCTTGAGCGCGCCCTGCAGTTGGGCGTGCGCGATTATTTGGTCAAGGTAAACTTTGATCCGCGCGAGGTGCTGGCGCGCGTCGAGAATATTTTGCATACGGAAAAGGCGGGTCTGCCGCACGAACAGGAAAAGGAAAGAAAGCCGTCGGGGGCGAACCGCACGGTCCTGGTGGTTGAGGACGATTTCCTTCTGGTCGGATTGCTCGAGCGCAAATTCCTTGCCGAAGGATATCGGGTGATCAAGGCGGTGGATGCTGCGGAAGCGCGCCGCGCGCTTGAAACGGACAAGGTCGACCTTATCCTGCTCGACATGGTTCTGCCCGGGATGGATGGCTTCTCATTTCTCGGAGAGCTGAAACAGCACGAAACGTGGCGCACGGTGCCAGTGATGGTCATTTCCAATCTCGGCCAGCGCGAGGAAATTGATAAAGGTCTCCAGATGGGCGCGGCCGCGTACATCGTGAAGGCCAATGTTTCGCCGGTGGAAATTGTTGAAAAAGCGGGGTATATTCTTGAAAAGCGTTAACGCATTGTCGCTATGATTCATGCGGGTGTAGGAACGGGCGCAGGCAGTGACGCGTATCAGGCGGGATACGCGGCAGGTAAGAGCGCTGTTGAGCGTGCCGGCGGCAAGCCGGAATTTGTATTTGTGTTTGCATCGTCGTTTCTGCGGCAGGAGGATGTGGTGCGCGGCGTCAGGGATGCCTCGGGGCACGCGCCTCTGCTCGGGTGCAGTACGGCGGGGGAAATCACCAATGACGGACCAACCCAGCGATCGGTCGGCGTCATGGCTATCCGTTCGGATACGCTCTCTTTTTACTCGGGTATGGGGCGGGATATCAAGCAAGACGCGCGCGAGGCCGGACGCGCCGCGGCGCGCGAAGCGCAGGGCAAGGCCGCCGCGGGCACTCCGCCCGCATCACTCCGCGCGTTTATTATGTTGCCGGATGTGCTGACCGGCAACGGAGCCGACATCGTGCGCGGCGTGTCCGATGTGCTGGGGCCGCATTTTCCCATCGTCGGCGGCGCCGCGGGCGATGATTTTATGTTTAAAAAAACATATGAGTATCGCGACGACGAAGTAGTGTCCGGAGCAATTGCGGGCGTGGGACTTGCGGGCGATATGACGATCGGCATTGGCGTTCGCCACGGCTGGGTACCCATTGGCATGCCCATGCGGGTGACCAAAGCGCAGGGCGCGGTGCTCTCCGAACTTGACGGCAAGCCGGCCATTTCCGTCTACGAGGATTATTTCGGGGCGCGCGCCGAGGAACTTCGGAAAGAAGCGCTTGCGCGGCTTGCGATTACCTACCCCTTGGGGCTCAAGATTCCGGAGTATCCGGAGGAATATCTCATCCGCGACCCCATCACCGTAAACGACGACGGCTCGATCACGTGTGCGGCAGAGATACCCGAAGGCAGTGAGGTGCGGCTCATGATCGGCTCCAAAGAAAAAGCCGTGGAGGCGGCCGAGGATGCGGCTCGGCACCTGATGCGCGAGTTTGAAATCGACCGCACCCGACCCGCGTTCGTGCTCATATTCAATTGCATTGCCCGCGAAAAACTTTTTGCGCAGAAAGCGGGCGACGAAATCCGCGCGGTCATGAATATTATCGGCCCGGACGTGCCGTTGCTGGGCTTCTACACGTATGGCGAGCAGGCGCCGCTCGGCGGGGAAGTGCGCAACCTTGAAAAATGCGATCCGAGATTTCATAACGAGACGGTCGTCCTATTCGGGGTCGGAGCGTAACCTCTCCGGCCGCACTTTTATGTCTCAAAAAACATCATGGTATATCGTGGGATGCGCGGTATTGCTTGCGGTGGGAGTATATGCCGTGCGATATCTTGACGTGGGGGGGCTACGGGAACATCCGATGCCTGCAAAGATGCTGACTGTCGGTGTCATCACCAATCCGCCATCGCTCATGCCAGCATGGGAGGGCTTCCGCGCCGCCATGGCAGAGCGCGGCTATGAGGAGGGGAAGACGATTCGCTACATCGTGGAGCCCGTCGGTAAAGACATTCCTGAAAGCAAACGCATTGTCGAAGGGCTCATCAACCAGAATATTGATCTTCTCTATATCATGGGTGTGTTGGGTGCCCGGGCGGCCAAGGAGGCGACCGCCGAACGGCAGGATATACCGGTTGTATTCGGCGCGGTTTCAAATCCCATAGGGTCTGGAATCGTGGCGAGTATGGCGAGTTCCGGCAATAATTTTACCGGCGTTACTCCCCACAATGAAGTGATCGTATCAAAGCGACTCGAGCTCTTCCGGGAAATGGTGCCCTCGGTTACGCGCGTCATATTTGTGTGGTCCGACGGCAAAACGGCCGGTATTGAAAACGTGCGGACGACTGCCGCATCACTCGGCCTTGTCCTTGTAGAACGGCAGGTGGCGGATCGGGATGAAATGCGGGATTTTCTTGAGCAATTTTCGTTTCGCCCGAGCGATGGGCTGGTGCGCGCGACTGATTCCGTGAGCGGAGGGCTTTCGGCGTACATGAGCGATTTTGCGCTCAAGAAAAAAGTCCCTCTTGCTGGAACCAATGCCGATGATGCGCGCACAGGAGCGCTCATGAGTTACGGCGCAAACTACTATAATGTAGGCGAGCAGGCGGCGCGTCTTGCGTATCTTGTTCTTAAAGGCGCTCGGCCGGCGGATCTACCCATTGAACTGCCGGAAAAACTTGAGTTGGTAATCAATCTCCGGACTGCACACGCGCTCGGCATCGCCATAGATCCCGCCTTTGCCGCAAAAGCTGATGAGAGCGTGGAATAACAGGAAATGTATCGCGCAACACCATGACCATTTGGCGCACATCCGTCATCTTTGCCGTTGTTGCGGCGGTACTTATCATTGTAAACCTTACCTGGCTGGTTCCGGCCTTGCGTGCCATTGAAGCGGCGGCATCGGTCCTGGCGCTTCAAGTGCTGGAGCGGGCAAGGAGCGATGTGAGCGGATCGCTCGCCACACTCCAAAAGCAGATGGAGCAGGCGGCTGAAGAAATTGGCGTGGAGCCGGAGCGCGGAAGAACCGTCATTGACCGCCTGCTCAAGCACAATCCGGCGATAAAAAGTGTCGGTATTGCGGGAGGCGATGGCAAAGAAATCCTGCGCATTGACCGGTTCCGGTTTGTCTCTCCGGCGGATCTGGGCGTGTACGCAGAGGAGCGCTCTTTCACCGAGGCGCGCGACGGCTCTGCAAGCTTTGGTGACATTTTTGTCTCTCCAGAACTTGAGCCGCACATGACGCTTGCCGTGCCGGTGCGACGCGGGGGACGCGTGGCGCAGGCGCTCATCGGCGATCTCAACGTGCGCGGGCTTGTCTCGGCGATCCATGCGCCCCCCACGCGTACGGGAGATATTTATGTGGTAGACCGCGAAGGAAACCAAATCATCCATCCGGACTTGAGCGAACTCTTGCGCCGGCCGTATTTTGGCGACCGCGCCATCGTACGCAGGGTGATTGACGGCGCGGTCACCGCAAATGGCCTCGCTCCCGAAGATGGGTATCGCAGTGAAGTGGGTGAGCACATGTTTGCCGTGGGCATGCCGGTGGGTATCGCGGACCTGAGCATCTTCTTTGAACAGCCGAGGAGCATTGCGCTGGCGGGTCAGCGGCAGATGATTTTTCTTGCGGGCATCACGGTCCTCTTGGGAGCGGTCATCGCGGCGGTGGTGATTGTCGCCAATATGCGTCTCACGCGCCTGAATACCGTGCTTGAAGAGCGCAACCAGGAAAGTGTCGTGAGCGCGAAAATTCTCGTTCGCCGCGACCGCGAGCTCGTCGCGGCAAACGCGCGTCTGCGCGACCTCCTGCTGGAATTGGAAAGCGTGGGCAAGATGCTTGTGCGCCGCGATCTGGAACTGTCCCGCGCCAATGCGCGCCTGGAAGAACTCGACGTCATCAAATCAGAATTCGTCTCCATTGCCGCGCATCAATTGCGCACCCCGCTTACGGGCGTCCGATGGTCGTATCAGACCATTCTCGATCGGGACGGTGCTTCGTTGACACCTGAACAGCGCCGCCTCCTGACCTCGGGGCTGGGCGCTACCTTGCGCATGATAGACCTGGTCAATGATCTCTTGAGCGTCGCCCGCATTGAAGAGGGGCGATTCGGCATACGCCTGCGCACGCAGTCCATCACGCCCCTTCTGGAGCAATTTATTACACGCTATGCTATGCTCGGCAAGGAGAAGGGCATATCGTTCGCGCTTGAACTTCCAAAAGACAAGCCCCTGCCGGATTTGGTATTTGATGAAGAGCGCATTGCCATGGTGCTCGACAATTTCCTGGACAACGCGCTCAAATACACCGAGCCGGGCGGCACTGTCGTCATGCGGGCCATCGAGGACCATGCACGCATTGCGGTCTCGGTGCAGGATAGCGGCATCGGCATCACGCCTTCGCAACTGCACCGCGTGTTCACCAAATTCTTCCGCGCAGACAATGCCATTCGCCTCCACACGTCCGGCACGGGTCTGGGTCTCTATGTTGCCAAAAATATCATTGAAAAACACGATGGCGCCATTGACGTAAAAAGCGAAGAAGGCAAGGGCACCATCTTCTCCTTCACGCTTCCCATCGCGTAAGATCGGCATCTTTCTATTTCCCGGCGTATAGCGTAGGGTGGGCGGATGGCTGATGCGATCGTACGCTTTGACCGCGTATCATTTGAATACGGATCGCAAAAACCCATTATTCGCGAAGGGAGCTTTTCCGTGCGGCGGGGGGCAAAATTCACGGTGATGGGGCAGAACGGGGCCGGCAAATCAACGCTCTTCCAGCTCATCACCGGCGCATTGAAGCCCGACGAGGGAGCCATCAATATCCCCAAGGGGCTTGCGATAGCAACCGCCCGGCAGGTCATTCCGCGCGAGGAAATGCCGCTCACCGTACGGGAATTTTTCGAACGGTGTTTTGCAAAAAAGATATATGATATAGATCCGAAAATCGATGAAGCGCTTGAGATCGTCAATCTCCACGCGCCTCATGACCGGATCATACGGTCATTTTCCGGGGGCCAGCAGGCGCGCCTCTTGCTCGCCTCAGCCCTGATCCAACAGCCCGATGTGCTCCTGCTAGACGAGCCGACTAATAATCTTGATCGCGCGGGCATTGAGCATCTGACAAGGTTCCTCATCGGCTATAAAAAAACGTGCATTGTTATCTCGCACGATGCGGATTTTCTCAACGCGTTTACCGATGGGGTATTGTATCTGGACGTGTTCACCAAAAAAATAGAACAGTACGCGGGGGATTATTTTGACGTAGTAGCGCAGATCACGGCGAGAATCGAGAAAGAAAACAGAAAAAACGCCCAGCTTGCCAAGGAAATTCAGGAGAAAAAAGACAAAGCGAACGTGTTCGCGCACAAAGGCGGGCAGATGCGCATGGTCGCCAAGCGCATGCGCGAGAAAGCCGCTGAATTGGAAGAGGAAAAAGTGGATGTGCGCATGGAAGACAAGACGATACGGCCTTTCAGGATTCCCCATCAGCCGGATCTGGTCGGCGAAATCGCGGCAATCAGCTCGCTGTCCGTGATGAAAAATCACAAGCCGGTCGCGCGTACGGTAGATATTTTACTGAAGCGAAATATGCATCTGCTCCTCTCCGGACCCAATGGCATCGGCAAGTCGACCTTGCTTGAGACGATCGCCGGAGGCATGGCAAAGGGCGTATCCATAGCGCCGGGCGTCAGGATCGGCTACTGTCGCCAGGACTTTTCCACGCTGAATTTTGAAGATACCGTGCATGACGCGCTCATGGGCGTCATGGAGCACGCGGCGGAGCAGGAGATGCGTTCGTCTGCCGCGGGTTTTTTGATCACGGGCGACATGATGCGCATGAAGATCGGCATGCTTTCGGAAGGGCAGAAGGGCCTGGTAGCTTTCGCGCGCCTGGTCCTGCAAAAGCCGGGCTTGCTGATTTTGGACGAGCCGACCAACCACATCAATTTTCGCCACATACCGGTCATTGCCAGGGCGCTTGATAGCTACCAGGGAGCCATGATTCTCGTGAGCCACATGCGCGACTTCGTCGCGCATGTGCGCATTGATCAGGTCCTGGATTTGGAAAAGTAAGTTCAAAAGAGGCAAGGACGGTGTTTCCTTGCCTCTGGCTGCTATTGTCCGGAACTGCTTATCGCCACCGGGCGATGGAAGTTCTTAACCCTCTTTGGCGCAAGTCGTTTCCAGATCGGAAAACAGTGCATGCAGTTTTGCGCCGTCCGCGACGATCGTCTGCATGAGTTGCGCGAGATCGCCCGCCATGAGTTTCTGCATTCCCTCTGACGGCGTACCGCCAGCTTTGACGAGGGCGGTGACCTTGCCGATGAGTTCAACGACGCGCGCCGCGCTTGTTTCCATCTCGCGCAACGCGCGCAGGTGCGGTATCGCAGGAAGCTGGGCGCAGAGCAGTTGATGGTCGCCAGAAAGTTTTTGCACTTTCTCATTCAGGCGCTGAAACTGTCGAGCGGCGCGTATGGCGCTGTCTACTGCCTCCGCTATCTCGAAATGGAGGAGAGTGAGCCGGACGGTGGCGTGCTTCGCCTCCTGCTCGCGGATCATCTTTTCGATGTCTGCGAGGTTGCTTTGGGCGTACGCCGCAACGGCTGTTAGGGCAAGAAAACAGACAACTACGGACACAAACAGCTTCTTCATGGGCTACTCCTGTAGGGAGGGTTTCGATGTGCCGAAGCACTTTCTAAGAGCGATGTCAGAATGATAACATACCTAGTTTAATAAGTCAATAGGGCGTGCGGGGGGCTCTGCAGAGCGGAACTATTGACTTATCTTCCGCGTTGAATTACTATGATTAGCACTCATAGGTCGCGAGTGCTAAACGCATTAAAACTCTTTATTTTTTATGAAGATCAATCCATTGGGAGACCGCGTGCTCATTGAGCCAGACAAAAAAGAGGCGGGCAGGACCAAGTCGGGAATCTATCTGCCCGAGACCGCCGATAAGGAGCGGCCCGAGCAGGGCAAAGTGGTGGCTGTGGGTCCCGGCCGCGTAAACGATGAGGGCAAACGCATTCTCATGCACGTCAAAAAAGGGGATACGGTGCTCTTCACGAAATACGGTCCGAACGAAATAAAAGTTGATGACAAAGAATATCTGATCGCGAGGGAGGAAGATATCCTCGCCATAATCGGTTAGTACTATGGCAAAACAAATTATTTTTCACGAAAAAGCTCGGCACGCGATGGCGCGCGGCGTGGATATACTCGCCGAAGCGGTCAAGCTGACGCTGGGGCCGCGGGGGCGCAATGTCATTCTCGACAAGAGTTTTGGCGCGCCGCAGATCACCAATGACGGCGTGACGATCGCCAAAGAAATAGAACTTGAAGACAAGTTTGAGAATATGGGCGCGGAGCTCGTAAAGGAAGTCGCGTCCAAGACCAATGACGCCGTGGGCGATGGCACGACCACGTCGGTGGTGCTGGCGCAGGCGCTTATCCGCAAGGGCTTGAAATATGCCGCGGCAGGCGTCAACGCCGTCGGCCTTCGACAGGCATTGGAATCAGCGCAGGAGGAAATCGTAAAAGAACTGCAGAAAATCGCAAAGCCGATCAAGGAAAAAGAGGAAATCGTACAAGTAGCGACCATTTCCGCAGAATCAGAGGAGCTCGGCACTATCATCGCAGAAGCGATCGAAAGGGTGGGCAAGGATGGCGCAGTAACGGTGGAGGAATCACAGGGCACGGGCATTGAAAAAGAAATTGTGGAAGGCATGCAGTTTGACCGTGGCTATGTGTCGCCCTATATGATGACCAATGCCGAGCGCATGGAGGCCGTGATCGAGGATCCTTTTATCCTGGTCACGGACAAGAAAGTATCCTCTATTCAGACCATTTTGCCTCTGCTCGAAAAGCTCGCGCGCTCGGGCAAGAAAGAACTCGTGATCATTGCCGAAGATGTGGACGGCGATGCATTGGCCACACTGGTGGTCAACCGTTTGCGCGGCGCTTTCAATGCGCTTGCCGTAAAGGCCCCCGGGTTCGGCGATCGCAGAAAGGAAATGCTCGAGGATATTGCCGTACTGACCGGTGCAAAAGTGATTACCGAGGATTTGGGATTGAAATTGGAGAATGTGGAGATTGAGATGCTGGGCAAAGCCCGCCGCGTCGTGGCCGACAAAGACAACACCACGATCGTGGGCGGCAAAGGCAAGAAAGACGAAATTGAAAAGCGCATTGCCCAAATCCGCGTACAGAAGGAAAAATCCAATTCCGAATACGACAAAGAAAAATTGCAAGAGCGGCTTGCCAAACTCTCCGGCGGCGTGGCGGTCATAAAGGTGGGCGCCGCGACCGAGACGGAAATGAAGTATATCAAGCTCAAGATAGAAGACGCGGTGGCCGCGACCAAGGCCGCGCTCGCCGAAGGTATTGTGCCCGGCGGCGGCATGGCGCTGTTCAAAGCCGCAACGCTAGTAGCTGACCGGTGGAAGCGGCGCGCGGACGGCGCGTCCGAGCAGGCAAGTCCGGAATATCAGGCCGCCTATACTATGTTGCTCAATGCGCTTGAGGAGCCGTTGGCGCAGATTGCTGCCAACGCGGGTAAGCGCGCGGGCGAGATTACTACGCGCATTCGGGAGAAAATAGGCGGCGACGGCAAATCCAACGCCGGATACGACGCGCGCCGCGATGTGATCGTCAACGATATGCTCAAAGAGGGGATTATTGATCCAGTGCGCGTAACGCGCATGGCGCTGGAGAACGCAGTATCGGTTGCCGCCATGTTCCTCACGACGGAAGTGGCAATCGCCGATCTTCCCAAAAAGGAGGAAAAATCCTCCCCCGCGATGCCACACGAGGATTATTAATCTCTCTAGCTACGCTATATAAGGCAGGCGCCGCGGTTTACGCGGCGTTTTGCTTTTCGCGGCACGCTTCGGCCGCTCCTGCGGCGGCCTCGCTACCTGCCGAAAAAGTTTCTGCGTCCGGATGGACGCAGACCAAGCAAACTTTTCCGGCAAGTACCGCGAAAAGCAAAACGCCGCGACCGCGACGCTCTATTGTAAAGCTGTTTGAAGTCCGACTTCAAACAGCGGACAGCAAGCTTCATCTTACGCGGGGACACCTGTGCTATACTTAGAAAGAAGTTTAAAGGCATAGTATTATAGAAAAAGGTAGTATGAAAACTATCAGCAATATTTTTAGGGGTTCCATTGGAGAAAAATTTGTTGAAGAACTGTTGCGCAAAGAAGGATACAGCGTAGAGCTATCTGGTAAGGGCAGTGACTTAACTGCACAAAGAGGAAGGAGAATTATTACTATTGAGGTTAAAACAAGTGGCAATCATAAGGAGGTATTTCAATGAAAGAAGCGCATGGAGGGCAAACGGAATACGGCATTACCGCAGGCGGAGAACACTGCGGGACCCTCCGAACGAGCGAGTAGTGTTTGTCCGTGCCGTAACGCGTGAGCGGAGAGGGAGGCGGGGAGAGAAAATCACTGGGGATTGTGGCTGGGAAGCATGCGAGTATAATGGGGGACATGCAGATTCCTTCTTTTTCACTGAAATCATTGCAGGGTGCCTCCGCGCTTTTTTCAAATCCCACATGGGATGTGATGCTCACAGTTTTGCTCGTTGGCGGCAGTTTGTTTTGGTCGTTTCTGGCCGGACGGCGCAAGATCGTATCTACGATCATGGTGACCTATATCGCGCTCGCCATTTTTCCCGCGATTCCTGCGGCTCGGCTTACGGCGATGATGGGCATTCGCGATCAGTTTCTCGGAACCATCGGTATCTTCCTCATTCTTTTTATTCTAATGGTGTGGTTGCTCGGCGCGCGGCGAAGCCGGCCTTTTGCGCCGGGCGCGCCGTGGTGGCAGGTATTTTTCTTGAGTGTGGCGCAGGTAGGCCTGCTGACGCATATTATTCTGTCTCTTCTGCCGTCTGCGCAGACCGCATTTCTGTCGCCTCTGACACGGCGTGTCTTTGTGGATCCTGCGGTGCACCTGTGGTGGCTGGTCGCCCCCGCCGTACTCCTCATCCTCATCCGCCGCCTCGCCATGCGGGATGAGTAGGCGGTTGACACGGTATCTGCCTGTGCTATAGTGGATTGACCATATGCCGCAATCTTTTTTCTCCAACATCATACGGGCGACGAAGTGCACGAAAAAGACCTTTTCCGAGGAAGGTGTTTTTTGCGGCGTCTCCTAGTTATCCCCCAGAGTAGGTACCTCAAAAAGCCCTTTCCTCAGAAAGGGCTTTTTCGTTGCCGCGCGCACCGCGCGGCAACATCGATCTTTCACTCATACGGCAGAGGAGGAGGCATCGTGGCACAGCGATTCTACATACCGATGGCGCACGCGCGCGGGATGTTGGAAGGGCGCGCTGTCTTGCGTGAGAGCGTGGAGCAGTGGTGGGCGGCACAGGGATTCGTATTTCCTTCGGCCTTTGCCCGCCGAGCCCGCATTGGGTTTGTGAGCAGGCACGTTGCGACGGCGCGCTATGAGGACTGCGCGTTTATCCTGCTGGCCGAGCGAGCAGGGCTATGTCCTGTGTGGTCCACATATTTACGCGATCGGTTCGTGACGCACTCACCGGTCAAGGCGTCTTATGTGGCGCCCAAGGTCGTGGGGGGATTTAGCCCCCGCGGGTTTCCTGAAATCCGCAAGATAGTGCTCGCGGATTCACAGATCTGCGAAAAGGAGCGGACGCCGCTGGACCGAATACTTCTCGGCAGTGGCGAGGCCATGGTTGCATGGCACCGGCGTCTCTTGCAGGCGGTATATCCGGGAGCGTGGACCACCGATCCATCGGACATGTATCTCGCGCGCGGCTGGGCCAAGGGCTATTATCCTCTGCTCTTGTCGCTGGCGGTGGCGCACGGCGTGCTGTTCGAGGATTTCCACGGCGGCGAAACGGGCGAGGGGCTGATGCGCTTTACGCGCGAGGTCTTCGAGCCCGCGTTTGACGCGGTGGCGGCGACCTTTGGCGTAGCGCCCATGCTCGTACCGCTTCCATGGTGGCGTGAACTCGGCTATTATGTGGCTCATCACCGTGCCGACCAATGGCGCACGGATCGGAGCATTCTCAAGCACCTCCTTCAGTAGATGCTCATATCGTATCATCAGGAGGCGGCGGCATATCCGACATCTGCCGCCTCCCTTTCTTTGATCCCCCTAGTATTATTGGTCATCTGCATTATGAACATACAAGACACCAAGAATTTTATTACGGCGTTATACGATCTCGGCGAGCGGCAGTTCGCTGGAGAAAGAAAAACGCGGCGTATAATCGAGGCATCACTTCGGCGCGAGGGCGTTCCCTACGCCGTCGAGGAATTTGTGACGCATCTGCCGCGCGTGACAAGAGCGGATCTCGTCCTCGACGGGCGGCGGGTGCCGTGCATGGCAACATCATTTCAAGGCGGCATCATCAGGAATCAAAACCATCTCATCAGTTCGCTCACGAGCTCGCAAAACTTTCTCACGACGGAAAATATCAATTTCAATCCGTTGTGTGCCGTCATCTCCCGCAGTAATCACTATTTCGCTCCGTCGCTTGCGGTGGCGCGGGATATAGTGCCGTGGATCATGCACGCGAAAACCGTGCGCGGCGCTGTCAACGTGCGCAAAACCGCGCACCGCTCGGCCAATATCCTGGTCGGCAACCGCGTCAATCCCCGCTACCTCGTATTTTCCCATTATGATTCGCTCTTTGGCGGCGCGGTGGACAATGCGAGCGGCACCGCGCTCACGCTGTATCTTGCCGCCGCATATCCGCAACTGCGCCGCTATACGCTTTTTGTCTTCGGCGGCAATGAAGAGCTGTCCTACGATCAGCCGATTTATTGGGGTCACGGATATCGCGTCTTTGAGGAACGGCACCGCGCCCTGCTCGCGCGGGCGGAAAAGATACTGGTGCTCGACTGCATCGGATTCAGCGAAACATACTTTGTGAAAGATGAAACCGCGGTGCGGCTGGGCTTTCCCGTACGCGGCCTCGGACGCATCATCGGGCGCACGCGTTTGGTCATCGGCGATATGCAAAAGATGATGGCTTTCTACCACAGCGATCTGGATCGCCCGCATCTGATAAAGACGGCAGAGCTTGCGCGGGCGGCACTTCAGGTCGCCAAAGCGCTTTCGGCATAGCATATAATGGATTTAGGCGTGCGTGCGAGATTGTGGCTTTGCCGCTTCTTTACTATAATAGGCGCATATGGCAGAAGAACGGCAACAGGAAGGGCTTGGCGCTGGCGGTATGGCGGCGGAGCAGGAGATTCGGGTGCTGGAACAACGGCTCGAGGAAAAAAAGCGCGCCTTGGCGGAGCAGGGCGGTGCCGCACAGCCGGAAAAGGAAGTGTTCCGCGAGGTGGTGCGCGAGCATATTGAACATTCCGGTGCCGATATTGCAGACCGCAGTTTTACGAACCACGGGACTGCCGATATTGCGAAAAAAAGCGGCATGTCGCAGGAAGCGGCAAAGCATGAGGAGGAACTTCACGCTTTGGTCGCGCGGGCGCTGTCCGGCAGTATTGCCGATGCCGTGGACAAGGCGTACCGCGAAAGTCCGTATCTGCTTGATGCCCTGCACGACCGTCTGGTGGACGAGTACTACGACAAGCTGGTAGCGCTACGCAAAATAGACGCATGGTAATGGGGGACTATACTATCGTATATCTCTATTTCGGATTCATCGTCCTTGTCGCGGCTGTGGGCGGCATTTTTTTCATGCGGCTGGTCCTGCGGCGCAAGGGTCTGATTTCCCGCTCGCTCAATCTAGCACTTCTGGCCGTCCGTCTGCCGCCGGTGCTCCAGGAAGGCAATGCGGAGATGACGCAGGCGGTTATGCGCGAGCGCATCTCTCACATGGAGCAGTTGTACGCCAACCTCCACGATATCCGCGATGCCGGCTTTCGCAGTTTTTTCTACGGTCCCGCCATGTTCGCGCTGGAGCTGACTGTTCCCCATATTGGCGAGGAACTCATCTTCTATATTGCAGTGCCGCGCCGCCTGTCTGCCGCGGTTGAAAAAGCCGTGCAGGGCATCTTTTCGGACGCATCGGTGGAGCGCGCCAAGGATTACAATATTTTCAATCCCACAGGCAGTACGGCGGCCGCATCCCTTACCCTTTCCCGTAGCCGTTTTTATCCTATTCGCACATATCAGAAGCTCGAGACCGATCCCATGCGTGAGCTGACCAACGTGTTCACCAAGCTGGCGGGTACAGGCGAGGGCGCGGCATTGCAGATTATTGCGCGCCCCGCGCGTATCAAGTGGCAGATGAGGATCAAGGAGCACGCAAAGACGCGGTTTGAGGGAAAGCGGCCCAAAGATAGATTAGAAAAAACGGTTGACGCAATTACGCAGTTGATCGCTTCTCCTACGGGTCCTGCCGTCGGACAATCGCCATCAGGGAGTCCCGTGCCCATGGTTCGGCTCACGCCATCAGAAGAAGAGATGGTGCGGGCGCTGGAAAACAAGGCGTCCAAATCGCTTTTTGAAACCAACATCCGCCTTGTCGCATCCGCAGGCACGCGCGAGCGCGCGGGAGCGATTTTGCAGGGCCTGCAATTGGCATTTGCGCAATTCACCGACCCCAACAGCAACAGCTTTTATGTGCGTCAGGCGACCGGCGCGTCCCTCAAGGCGCTCACGCTTGATTTCTCGTTCCGCATGTTTGACGAGCGCGCGATGATGGTGCTGGGGAGCGAAGAACTTACGTCGGTGTTTCATTTCCCGAGCGTGCCGATGACCACCCCCAATGTAAAAAGCGTGAAAGCGCGGGAAGCGCCGCCCCCGCCCAACCTTCCGGCAGAAGGCATCCTGTTGGGCTACAACGTATTTCGCGGGGAGACGCGCGAAATACGCATGCACGACGAAGACCGACGACGGCATCTCTATGTGATCGGGCAAACGGGCACCGGCAAAACGACCTTTATCCAAAATCTTGCGGTGCAGGACATCAAGGACGGCAAGGGCATGTGCTTTATAGATCCCCACGGCGACACCGTAGAGCGCTTGCTGGGGCTGGTGCCGCGCCATCGCGTGCAGGACGTGGTGTATTTCAATCCGGGCGACATTGACCGACCGATGGGGTTGAACATGCTCGAATACGACCCCCGATTTCCGGAACAGAAGTCGCTCGTGGTAGACGACCTGATCGGCATTTTCAACAAACTTTTCAACATGTCGGTCGCGGGAGGACCTATCTTTGAGCAATATTTCCGCAATGCGGCGTTGCTCGTCATGGAAGATCCGGCGTCTGGCAACACGCTCTATGAGGTTGAACGTGTGCTCGCGGAAAAGCCGTTCCGCGATCTCAAACTTTCGCGGTCAAAAAATATTGTGGTCAATAATTTTTGGACCCAGATCGCGGAAAAAGCGGGGGGCGAAGCGTCTCTCAAAGACATGGTGCCGTATATCGCATCCAAATTTGACGGCTTCATCTCGCATGATGTCATGCGTCCGATTATTTTGCAGGAAAAGTCCGCGTTCAACTTCCGCGAGGTCATGGACAGCGGCAAACTGCTGTTCGTCAACCTTTCCAAGGGCCGCCTGGGAGAATTGAACTCGTCGCTTATCGGCCTTATTCTGGTGGGCAAGCTGTCGCTGGCCGCGCTCTCGCGCACGGATATGGCAGAGGAAAAGCGCAAGGATTTTTATCTGTACATTGACGAGTTTCAGAACGTTACAACCGATTCCATTGCGACCATTCTGTCCGAGGCAAGGAAATACCGTCTAGACATGGTGATTGCGCACCAGTTCATCGGACAGCTGAAAGACGAGATAAAAAAGGCCGTGTTCGGCAATGTGGGCTCACAAGCCGCATTCCGCATCGGCTCGGAGGACGCGGAATTCATGGCCAAGCAGTATGCGCCTGTGTTCGGCGCGCAGGACATGCTCAACGTGGATAATTACAACGCATATCTGAAACTCCTCATCAACGGCGCGACCGTCTCTCCTTTTAGTATGAAGACGTATGTGCCGGAACGGGGGGACGCGGAGATGGCGGCGGTGGTGAAAGAAATATCGCGCGTCAAATACGGACGTCCCCGCGCCGAGATCGAAGCGGAAATCGCGGCGCGGCATACGGAAAAGGTTGGAACAACGACGAACGTATAACATAAAGCGATAAGCGGACGGTGATCGTTTGTCATTTTACGTTAGTCGTTATACGTTAACCATACATTTGTATGCCAAAGACGGACTATGCAATCGGGTCGTTGATAGGGTTTTTCGCGGGAATTTTCGCGATTCCCACATTCTATAACCTCGGCATAAAAAGCGCGATGATTCTGCTTGCGGTTCCGTGGGCCGGAGCTGTCGGGGGCCTGGTCGGCATCTGGACCGTATATTTTTTCGCGCGGAAGATGCCCGTGCTCGCCCAATTCGGACGTTTCTTTGCCGTGGGCGTATTGAACACGGTGATAGATTTCGGGATTTTGAATCTTTTAAGCCGATCTACGGGTATTGCGGCAGGGTTTTTGCTCGGCGGCGTGAACGTGCCTGGTTTTCTGGTCGCCGTGATCAACAGTTATCTTTGGAACAAGCTATGGGTATTCAAAACGGGCTCACAGAATCTTTTTGCCGCATTTCCCAGGTTTTTTGCCGTGACGCTGGCGGGGCTTCTGACCAACAGCGCGATTGTTATCTTCTTCACGACGTATGTCGCGCCCTCATCGGGCATGGCGCCCAACATAGCCCTCAACATCGGCAAACTCCTTGCCACGGCCATTTCACTGGCCGTTAACTTCCTGGGCTACAAGTTTTTCGTGTTTCAAAAGAAGGAACTGTAGTATTGACGGCTGGTTTATCGCCACGTATACTCACAGGGAATTCTAGGGAGTTCCTTTAGCGCAAAGGAGAGCAGAATGCCGACGCCAGACGATACAGAAGAAAAGACATGCGGCCGGTGTTACCAACGGATCAAGGGTGATCCGGTTGTGGTAGCCGGTATACCTTTTCATAGGGAGTGTGACGAAGAAGGTCTTCGAGCAATACTCCGTGCGTATGAGCAAGGCAAGCGTTTCGGGTATAAGATGCCTGGCATTTCTTCATAATGCGTCTCATCTGCTCATATCAGGAGCGTGTTCCAGCGCTCCATTTTCTTTTCTTAGGGTGGGACGAAACCATGCTTGTCCGCGCGGCGTTGCACATGCTAGTATAGAAAAACGTACAATTGAATAATATTATCACGAGCGCAGGGGAGGGAATCGGCCCCGTGATCCTGCCGGCAACCAACTGGATATTTCGACCTATTGATATATCTAGGGATGGTGCCCCATCCGACCCACGTCTTGGGGAAGATAAAGAGTATTTATCATCCCTCCGTGCGAAGGGGTTTATTTTTTACTTTTAGAAATGTTATGAAGCATACTATCCATACCGTAGAGAGCGTTACGTCCGGGCACCCGGACAAAGTGTGCGATGCTATTTCTGACTCAGTGCTGGACGCGTTTTTGGCTGTTGACCCGCACTCGCGCGTGGCAGTAGAAACGTTTGGCTCGCACGGACTTCTGGTCATCGGCGGCGAGGTTACGAGCAAGGGCGTCGTTGATGCGGGCAAAATCGGCCGCGCGTTTTATCGTTCGCTTGGCTATACCGATGATCTTCAGATCATGACCAATATCGTCCAACAGTCGCCCGATATTGCGCAGGGTGTGGATACGGGAGGCGCTGGCGACCAGGGCATAATGTACGGCTATGCGACCGCCGAGACGCCGGAATTCATGCCGCGTGCCGTGGCATTGTCCCACAAGTTGACGCAGGGCTTGGAACAATTGCGCCGCACTGACCCCGAATGCGCGTGGCTCGGGCCGGACGGCAAATCGCAAGTTACCATGCAGGACGGCAAAGTGACGACGGTACTCATTTCCTGCCAGCACGCGGATAGCGTGAGTCAGGAACAGATCAAAGATACGCTGGTGCGCAAACTTATCCGTCCAGTCGTGGGCGACCTCGACGGCGTGGAGGTGTTGGTAAATCCGACGGGCAAATTCACGATCGGCGGCTTTGCGGCAGACACCGGCCTTACCGGCAGAAAGATCGTGGTGGATACGTATGGCGGTCTCGTGCCTCACGGCGGCGGCGCGTTTTCCGGCAAAGATCCTACAAAGGTGGATCGCTCGGCGGCGTATATGTCGCGCTTTGCGGCAAAAAATATCGTGGCCAATGGCGTGGCCAAGGAATGTACGGTCACGGTGGCGTACGCCATCGGCCGCGCCGATCCCCTCATGGTATATGCCGAAGCAGACGACGGCAGGGATTTGTCCGCGATTGTCAAAGAGAAATTTGACTTCAGGCCCAAGGCCATCATTGAGCGGCTGAATCTTCGCCGCCCCATCTATGCCAGGACCGCCGCGTACGGCCACTTTGGCCGGGATGGCTTTCCCTGGGAAGAGGTGGTGTCGCTGTAGCGTCTCTCTGAAAAGAGAATTTCACCGCGTTACCACTGGCGGGCTTGCGCTCGCCGATGATTTTGCGTATGACTAAGTTTGAGAAAGATAGAAAGAAACGGCGCATTCGGCTATAATGTCGGTGTTATGGACTCCGCGGCATTACGGAAAAAATTCCTCGATTTTTTTGCGGCACGCGGGCACGCCGCCGTGCCGTCGTCTTCTCTTATACCCGACGATCCGTCGGTGCTTTTGACGACCGCTGGTATGCAACAGTTCAAAAAGTATTACACCAATCCTGAAATGGCGGATCGTGATTTCGGCTCGCGCAATACCGTATCAATCCAGAAATCCTTTCGTACCTCTGATATTGACGAAGTGGGCGACGGGCGACACCTCACCTTTTTTGAAATGATGGGGAATTTCTCATTCGGCGGATATTTCAAAAAAGAAGCGATTACCTACGCTTTTGATTTTTTGACAAAAGAAATGGGACTCGCCATTTCATATGTAACCATCTTTCAGGGAAAAGAGGGTATCAGTGTGCCAAAGGACGAGGAATCCGCGCGTATCTGGCGGTCTCTCGGTATCACCGACATCCGCGAGGAAGGGATGGATGACGTGTTTTGGGGGCCGACCGGGGCATCAGGCCCCTGCGGTCCAACCACGGAGATTTACTGCAAAAACAGCGCGGGAGAGGATATTGAAGTTTGGAACATCGTGTTCAATGAGTTTTTCTGCTCGGGCAGTCGGGAGGAACTGCTCGCGGGCAATGCGACATTGGAGCCGCTTGCGACCAAAGGCATAGACACGGGCATGGGGCTGGAACGGCTTGCGATGTGCGTGCAAGGAAAAAATGATATTTTTGAAACGGATCTTTACGCGCCTCTCATGGACCTGGTGCCTTCTGATTTTACCGATACGCAGAAGCGGGTAATTGCTGATCACGCACGGGCGGCCGTGTTTCTCCTTGCTGACGGTGTAAGACCGTCAAATAAAGACCGCGAATATGTTCTCCGCCGTCTGCTCCGGCGCGCGATCGTCATGCACGATGTCAGACCGCTCATTGAACGGACGATTGAACAGTACGGCCCGACGTATCCTGAACTTGTGCGTGAGAAAGACAGTATCGTCTCGGCATATTCTGACGAGAGAGAAAAGTTCATGAAAACGCTCCGCCACGGCCTCAAAGAAATGGAGCGTATGCCGTCCGGAGACGCGAAGGCCGCGTTTCATTTGTACGAGAGTTTCGGCCTGCCGTACGAAGTGATCAAAGATTATGACGGAGGAAAGAGGGCTATTCATCTCACGCGCGAGCAATTTGACGAGGAGTTCAAAAAGCATCAGGAAGTATCACGCGCGGGATCATCGGCAAAATTCGGCGGGCACGGGCTGTATATGAAGACCGGCGAGGTGACGATCCGGGATGAATCCGAAGTGGAAAAAGTAACGCGTCTGCACACGGCAACACACCTGCTCCATGCAGGATTGCGTGCGGTGCTGGGCCCGGAAGTGCGGCAGGACGGGTCGGACATCACCGTGGAGCGCACGCGTTTTGACTTTCGCTTTCCGCGCAAAGTAACTCCGGAAGAGATCAAAAAAGTGGAGGACTGGGTGAATGACGCAATCAGGCACGACTATCAGGTGAAATGGGAGGAAATGCCCTGCGAGGAGGGGATACAGAAAGGCGCGCTCGGATTTTTCCGCGAGAAATATCCGCCGCGCGTGAAGATATATACCATGCACGACCCCGCGAGCGGGGAGATCGTGTCATGCGAATTCTGCGGCGGGCCTCATGTTCAGCATACCGCCGAAGTGGGGAAGTTTAAGATCGTCAAAGAAGAAGCCAGCTCCGCAGGCGTGCGCCGCATCCGCGCCGTGGTGGAATGACGCGGAGCTAAAAAGCGCCCGCGTAACGCGGGAGCTTTGTGTTGCAGAATCATCAACGTTTGCGTGGCTTCGGATTGTAGAAAATCAGCACGGCAAACATGAGAGCAAAGAGAACGGCCGTGATAGTGTAAAATACTACATCGCCGATCATATACTGCTGTTTTTAGACCGCATGCCAACAATATACAACACCGTGCCTATCAGGGTGAGGGTCAGATATACAATGATGATTTTTTGATGGAGGGGCATATGTTTTTATTTTCTCGCGAGCGCGATGCTTATGTATAAGAAAGACAAGGCAGCAAAGATTCCGGAGAAAAATACAGGGAGAGAAAGCGGTTCTGCCTCGTTGGGAATGAAGAACCCTATGACAACGGATCCGACGAGCAGTTTTGAAGCATCACCGAAATATTTTGAAAGCGTCTCGATTTGTTGATGATCAAGGTACATAAAAATATCAATTCCTTCAACTTCTATAATAACCGCGTCAAAACCGAGATGTCAAGAAGCGAAAACTCCCTATCGCGCGGTGCCGACTTTCCGCTCTACGCGCGTGAGGCGCTCACCGAGATCCTTTACTTCCTCGCGGATGTCAGGCAAGTCGGGGATATCTTCCGCAAGAGGTCTATGCGGCGATTGACCGCATAGAATCCGTCCCGCATCTCGGTCTTCGTCGCCATTTCCTCCCGCATCTGCGCAATATCTCCCTTGAGTTCCGATCTCACCCCCGCAATATCTCCCTTGAGTTCAACCTTGAGGGCTTTAAGATCCTCCTTACTTGCCATGGTCCACTGGATCATTGCGGCAAGCTCTCCAATTGTGCTTATTTTCTTTGCCATCAGATTCATTTTATCGGTTGCCATGATGCTGTCAACTCCTCTATAATAAACGTAATGATGTATGACATCGTCATCAAAGGCGGATCGGTGCTGGATGGCGCGGGGAATCCCGCGGCGGTCAATGATATTGCTATAGACGGGGGCAAGATCGTCCACATTGGGGCCTTGCCGCGGGTAAGCGCCAAGACGGAAATCAGCGCGTCTGGCAAGATCGTGGCTCCGGGCTTTATTGATATTACTAATCACGCGGATACGCACCTCACGCTCTTCAAATATCCTCTGCAGGAAAGTATGGTCATGCAGGGCGTTACGACGATCATCGGCGGCAATTGCGGCGCATCGCTGGCTCCCTTGGTGTCGCGCGAGTCCATTCAGGGCGTGAGCAAGTGGGCGGACCTGTCGGACATGGGCATCAACTGGACGGGCATGGGTGAATTTCTGACTGCGGTTGAGAAAGTGCGGCCTGGCGTGAACTTCGGCGCGTTTGCCGGATTCGGTACCCTGCGGCGGGGAGTCGCAGGCAATGATACAGGCCCGCTCTCGCTTGAAAATCGCGCCAAAGCGGCTCTGCTTGCCGAGCGCGCGGTGCAGGAGGGCGCATTTGGCCTTTCTTTCGGCCTTGCGTACGGGCATGAGCGGTTGTCCGCGACCGAGGAACTTATGGACGTGGCGCGGCCCCTGTCCCGCACGGGGGGCATTTTAAAAATACATTTGCGTTCGGAGGGTCCCGAAGTGCTGGGCGCGATCAACGAAGCAATCCAAATCAGCCGAGAGATAGGCATACCCGTCGTGATTAGTCACTTGAAAGTTATCGGCCGCAAATCATGGCCGCTCGCTAAAAAAGCGCTCGACCTCATTGCGTATGCGCGCTTGAGTGGCGTTGCAATCTGGTTTGATGTCTCGCCGTATCGCACGACTGGCTCGCCGTTGTATCTGTTGATTCCGGAGTGGGCGCGCAGGGGCGGGCTGAAGGACTTGTTTGATCGCATGGGGCGGCAGGCGGAGAAGAAGCGGATTTTGGAAGGTTTGGCACAGCGCACCCTGCACTACGACCGCATCCGAGTTATCTCGGCCAAGCACGCATCCATCGCAGGCAAAACCATTGCCGAGATCGCCAATGGTATGGGATTGCCGCCGGAAGAAGCCCTGCTGGAAATCGTTCGCGGCAACGAGGGCAGGGTGACTATTCTCGGCCGCACCATTTCAAAAAAGAATATGGAGTTGGCGGTGCAGAATCCCCACTCGCTGATGGCCTCTGACGGCTTTGGCATGGCGCAAGCGGCGGAAAGCGCCGGAGGACTGGTGCATCCGCGGTGTTTCGGCGCATTTCCGCATTTCTGGCACCGCTTTGT
>Ga0154969_137_pt1 | contig 29873 bp, 33 predicted proteins | sample RifCSPhighO2_01_FD_105937 | JGI IMG/M metagenome (GOLD analysis project Ga0154969, IMG submission 105937) | Candidatus Sungbacteria bacterium RIFCSPHIGHO2_01_FULL_54_26 | reverse complement strand
CATCATCACTTTTACATAATGCCCGACATGCCAGTCAAGATGCACATAAATTGAGCCGTCGGGGGCGAGGAGACGCTTCATCAGTTGCAGGCGCGGGTAGAGCATGTCTAAATAACTGTCCGTGCCGCCAGCCCAAGTGTCTTTGTACGCGAGCCGTTCAATCACGCTCGGCTCTTTAGTGAGTTCTATTCCATCGCCATTGCCCAGCTTTATTTTGTGCGAATAGTCCGCCTTAGAGTCAAACGGCGGGTCAATGTAAATGAGGTTGATTTTGCCTTCGTAGCCCTGATTCAAAAGCGCCTGCATCGCGAGCAAATTGTCGCCCCAGATGAGGCGGTTCATTTTTTGCTTGCTCCCACACCAAAATTTTTGGTGTGGGAGCTTGTCCAGTTCCTCCTCGCCCAAAAGCTTATCCTGAAAAAACATCGGTAACTGCCCGGCGGTTTCCGGGTTCGGGATCACCACCTCGGCGGTCTGAAATTCAATGTCTTTGGGATTGGGCGCGCGCCGGGGCTTTGAGTCCCACACAATTCGCGCCGAATCCTTTTTGCGATGTATGCCGTTATTGTTCATAATTTCATTATACACACATTCAGCATGCCGTCTGCTCTCCCCAGTTGGGGCCTGCTTTTGCGTCAACGACCAGAGGCACGGAAAGGGACGCGGCGCTCTCCATTATTTTTTTGATTGCGGGATGCGCCGTTGCCAGTTTTTCTTTTTTAATCTCAAACACTAATTCGTCGTGCACCTGCAAAAGCATGGCAATATCCTGCTCAAGCCCTTCTTTTCTTATCCACCCGTCCACGGCAATCAGCGCCATTTTTATGATGTCACCCGTGGCCGTGCCTTGTATGGGCATGTTGACGGCCATGCGTTCTGCCTCGGCCCGCGCGCGGGGATTGGATGAGAGAATTTCAGGAATATATCGCCGGCGGCCAAAGAGCGTCTCCACATATCCCCGCTCGCGCGCGAACTGCTTTGTGCGTTCTATAAATTCGCGGATGCCGGAAAATTCTCGGAAGTACTCACGGATGAATTTTTTTGCTTCCTCCTTGTCCATGCCTGCTGATTCTGCCAGCGCATTGGGACCCATGCCGTAGAGTACGCCGAAATTCAGCGTCTTTGCGGCGCGCCGCAATGCCGGCGTCACTGCCGCGGGAGACGCTTTGTATATCTCGGCGGCGGTAATGGTATGAATATCCATTCCTTTGCGGAACGCCGCAATCATTTTCTCGTCCTCTGCCATGTGCGCGGCCACCCGAAGCTCAATCTGCGAATAGTCGAACGAGACAAGGGAGAATCCTCCTTTGGCAATGAATGCCTTGCGGATCTCGCGCCCGGTTTCAGACATGACCGGAATATTCTGCAGATTTGGATTGACCGAGGAAAGCCGTCCGGTTGCCGCCCCTGTTTGATTGAACGTCGTGTGCACGCGGCCAGTAGCCGGATCCGCGAGTTCCGGCAATACGTCTATATAGGTGGATTTCAACTTTGAAAGTTCCCGATACCGCAGGAGGTGTTCTATGATGGGGTGCTCGGCGCGTAATTTTACGAGCTCGGATTCGCGCGTGGATGTCACTCCGCCTTTGTCGGTCTTGCGCAGGCCATGGGCGCTGATATTCAATTTTTCAAAGAGAACGCGCGACAATTGCGACGGCGAATTGATGTTGAACTCTTCCCCTGCGGCTGTAGAGATATACTTGATAAGCCCTTTGATTTCTTTCCCTGTTTTTTCTCCCAAGTTCCGCAGAAAAGCCCGATCAAGCAAAATACCTCGATCTTCCATGCGGGCGAGGATGGGCGCAAGAGGTATTTCTATGTCGTCAAAAATGCGACGCAGATTTCCCTGCTTCAATTTTTCCTCAAGCGAGCGCGAGACCGTGAAAAAATAGGGAAGTCCTGCGCTAACGCCCGCAATCATTTCTCCCCGCTCTCGACTGACGATACCAGCATATGAAAAGTCGCGCGTGGGCAGATGTGCCAGATACGCAGCGAGCAGAATATCAAAAGATACGTCTGGCAACTGGATGCCGTGCTCGCGAAACAAGCGGATGAGAGCCTTCGCGTCATACGCCGCGATATTCTTGTTTCCTTCAAAAAACTTTCGCGCTGCAGGCGTGCGTAGTATCGGCAAGGTAATTTCATGCGCTTGGCCGCTCTCTTCGCCCACAATGTAGAGCGCCGCGCCGTCGCGGACAAGCCCGATGGTATGATCTTTTTCCGCGCGGACAAAAGCGTCCCACTTGGCGGATGAATCAATGCGCGGCGTCTCTGAAAACAGAGACGCCGCGCACGGTCCCACTGTCGAAGTTACGGCTTGCTCAGTGGCATGGCGCATTGGGGACATTGTCCCATGGGTGCCATGCTGAGCAATGTCGGGCAACACCGGTAGCGGTACATCCAGCCGCTTGATCAAACTTGCGAATCCGAATTTTGCCAACAACTCCCTGATCTCGCCATTTCCCGCGCTCCCGCGCCACGCGAGGTCTTCGAGCGCGAACGTAATCGGCACGTCCAGCCGAATAGTCGCAAGCTCCCGCGATAGTCGTGCATCCTCTTCCCCTTCGCGCAGACGTTGGGCAACGCTGGTGCTCACTTTTACATCTTTTTTCTTGAGCGCTTTGTAGATGCCATCAATAGATCCGAACCGCTTGATCAATTCTGACGCGGTTTTTTCGCCAATACCTTTGACGCCCGCGATATTGTCCGAGGGATCCCCTTTCATCCCTTTGTAGTCAATCACCCGCGCAGGCGGGAATCCGTACCGCTCTTCCACGGCCGCCGCGTCATAGATCACGGTGTCGGAAATTCCCTTGCGCATGGCGTATACTTTTACGCGCGGGCCGACCAACTGCAGGGCATCCATGTCGCCGGTGACAATAATGGTCTCTATATTCTTTTCCTTTTTCATGCGCTCGACAATCGTACCCACAATGTCGTCCGCTTCATACCCTTCTTTCAAAAACACGGAGATGCGAAATGCCTCCAGCACTTCGCGCACGCGTCCGAACTGGCTTGCAAGATCGTTCGGCGTCCCTGGCCGTTGCGCCTTGTACCGCTCGTATGCTACATGCCGAAACGTCGGCCCGGGCAAATCAAAAGCCGCGGCAATGTAGTCCGGTTTCAATTCTTTCAAAATACGCATGAGGATGGACGTAAATCCATACACCGCATGCAGGGGTTCCCCGCCCGGCCCCGTAAGCAAAGGCAGCGCGTGATAGGCGCGATGGATAATGGCGTGGGAATCAATGAGAATGAGTTTTTTCATCACGGCAAGGAATTATTATCTTATCCCTTCCTTTCTATTGAAGTTTCTATTGGAGTCTCACTTCAATAGCTTGATGAGGATGAATATTTTTAAACACCTTTTTCATACCCGCGCAATAGCACGATTATGGCACGAATCAGAGAAAATAAAAACCGCAGTTGCAAAACAAAGCTACTGGCAAACGGCATAAAACAACGGCCTTGATGCAAAGCATCAAGGCCGTTTCTCACGCGGTTACGATCTTAATAGAACCTCACCGAATTGCCGATCATCGTCCCTACCGGCTCGCCCATTGCAAACCGATGGATTACATCGCCTTCAGATCCCGCAATTGCCACTCTCATACCCATCGCAAAACACCGCACCGCTTCAGAAAGCTTTTTCGCCATTCCGCGCCGCAACCACGGATCGGTCAAGGCCGTCCGCGGATCAATCTCCGCATACTGACGAACATCGAGATTGCATACGGGATCTTTCTCATACACACCGCCAACTCCCGTAAGGAAAAGTATTGCATCCGCTCGTATCAATCGGGCAATCTCACATGCAAGAGCATCATTCTCGCTCCTGCCATACCCAGCATCTAATGTCATGTCGTTTTCATTGAGAATGGGCACAACCCCACACCTTTCATAATCCCATATCGCAGAACGAATCATCTCCTTCTCCTCATCATCCATGCGGCTGGCACGGGACGCAAGGATATAGGATATCTCTTTCCCGTGCTCCCCGAAGGCATCACCCCACCCCTTAAGCAGATACCGTGTGCCAATGCCTGCCCATTCTTCCCTCCTGCCGAGCGGGAAGGTCAATAGGCTTCCTTTGAAGTTCTCCTGTCCTGCTCGTGCCGCGCCCGAGCTGATTAGCGCACTTAAAGTACCCTGCGTCTCCGCGGCAACCACTTGTCTGGCGATATGTCCGAAGCGAGTCGTAAGATGAAGTCCTCCTATACCCCACACTCCTGGATACAGCGCTCCAGTACCGCACTTGATCACAAGACGGGTCGCTTGTTTGCAATGAGACATCTCTTTTCCCCATGTTGTAAAAGAACGTACGCGCGTGTAGACGCCAAGAAGCGAATTGCTTCTTGGCGGGAGGATACCGATATTTTTGATATGCTCCGGTCAAAAAGAAAACCGCCCATGAGGTCGGGGCGGTTACAAGAGTCTGGTAAGATGTCTATGTGGTCGAACTTAATACGCGAAAACGCCGCTCCCCAACCATGGTCGGCTCGGGCGGCACTACCAATTGAATTTTCTGCCTATAAACCATCGCCAGCCAACCTATCATAGAGCGTGCGGTCGTGTCAAGCCGCTACGAAGTGCTTTTGAGAATCCTTCCATCGTGATACGCCGCTCGCGAGGTTGTGCGCCATGGAAAAATTCCAGCCATAGCGCATCTCGTGGAATTGTCTTGCGCATGCGTTCCGGCCATTCGATGAGGACTATGGTCTCGGGATCTTTGAGAATTTCCGTGAGGCCAAGCGGGGTAATGTCTTTGGGAGACGTGATGCGGTAGCAGTCAATGTGTACGAGACGGCGAAAACTTCCTTTTTTCAAAGGATATATTTTCATCAAAACAAACGTGGGGCTCAAGACGCGCTCGGTGACACCGAGCGCCCGCGCAAATCCTTGCGCAAATGTCGTCTTGCCCGCGCCAAGTTCGCCTTGCAAACCGACGACAACGGCGCGGCGGCGAGAAGTTGCCGCAATCGTCTCTGCAAGCATTTTCGCCATCTCCTGCGTCTCTGCACTGCTCCGTGTTTCAATCCTTATCGCGCTTTTCTTCTCTTTTCGAGACATAGTCAATAATTTTTTCCCAATCAAGATCGCCCTTCGCATAAAAAAGATCTACAATATTTTTCTGTCATTTCGTTGATTTTCCGGATATATAGTTCCTTAAAAGCGTCGTCACGTTTTTTCGCCTCTTTGTCCATCGGCTGTATGATTTTCTTATAGAGCAAAACATCTCCTGAAATCAATTCCCAAAATGACTGTCCGCATAGCTTATAATAATTCATGGCGGCAATAGACGTCGTGCCTGAACCGAGAAAAGGACCGAGAACGACATCTCCTGGTTGGGTAAAAAGTTTTATAAACCACGACGGCAACTCTTTGGGAAATACCGCACTATGCTGTCTATTCGATGTCTCGGTCGCCATCGCGAGAACATTGCTGGGATAGGCCATACCGCGCCCCACCCAGCGCGAGATATTTTTTCCGAATCCGCTACCAACCCGTGAATTATCTCTTCGTTTATCGGTTTCGCTCAAATGTTTCAGACGCGTCTTCGCCCACCCACCCATAGGAACCATCACCGCATCTTGATACATATTGAACTTCGTATTTTTATTGAACTGCAAAAGACGCTCCCATGCATCGCGGAAACGATTCGGCCACTTGCCCGGGTAGCAGTTTTTTTGTGCCAGATGAATTCCTCGGTCCACAGCCAACCCTGTTTTCGCATCTGCAAGACAAGTTCCATAACGTAGGTATGCCGTTCCCCATCCATAGCTTTTTCTTTGATATTGAGGATAAAGGTTCCGTCGCGTTTGAGGACGCGGAGTAGTTGTCCGCTTATGGGCAAAAACCATTCAACATACTCGTCGGGGCTGATACCGCCATAGGTACTTTTTCTTTGATCAGCATACGGAGGAGATGTAACGATAAGATCTATGCTTTCGCTCGGCATCTCTTTCAGAACAGTAAGGCAGTCGCCAAGAATAATATCGGTTTTTACTCTGATTTTTGAAGTGAATAGATTGTTCTTCTCTATGGTCTTGAGGGTCATAGCTATACCCTACCTTTTTTGCGCGGACATGATAAGACCCGATCCAACGTGTGTTGGAACGGGTCTAGTTTGTCCGTAGACATCTCCCTTTTGCTTATTTGCACCCGTAGCGCAGATCGCCACGCCTTCCCCCGACACCGTATCCGCAACGGGTCGTGGCGCGTCCCTGAAACGGGACAAACGGCGTGCCGTTCATCACGCGGTCTGGGCCGCGCGAGATACCTGCCGCGGTGCGCTCGGCTTCTTCCTGTGTTATCTCGCGGCCGCTTTTCAATTCGCGGTATTCAACATTATTGCATACCGCTTGAATCGCCTCGGCGACCGCGCTTTTCCGCGCGCTGTCCGGGCCCGGATGCGTCTCGTATACAAACGGCACGCGTCCGAACTGGCGAGTCGTGCTTCCTCCGGAGTTGCCGTAATACTTCTTGCCTTCTCCGGAGGCGACGGGTTTGTATGTCTCAAGACGGATGAGATGCGCCGTTACTTTGAAAAAGCGCACACTCTGATCGGAACCGGTAGACGTGCGTAGATCCAATCGGAATATATGCGCAGGCGTGTACGCCCGCCCCGCTTCCGGCGGCCGCATTGTGCGCTGGAGTCCGCAATGACGGAGTTCTTCCGTAATCACGTTATCAACCGTCTCGAGATCACGGGACCGTCCGAGGTCAACCCATACTGTATTAGCGAGTTGGCCTTCGGAAAGGTTTTGCCACTGCCGTGGGGTGTACACTTTTTGTATCACCCGTGGCTGGCACCCGCTTAACAGCAACGCCGCAAGCAGGCCAATCACAAAAACGAGAAGCTCGAAATTTCTTGGATACTGCACGACTACTACCCTCCGAAAATAGTTGTTCGTAAACGAAAGAGCATATTTTTATATTATAGACCATATTCAATAAAAAAGCAAGCATCTTGCTTGGCCGCCTAATGGAGGTAAAAGTTTTCCCCATACCGTATTGACAAACCGCCTGTACGCGCTACGAATGGAGCACTATGGGACTCATGGACGAGATACAGAAAGCGCGTGATCTCCTCACCGGAGCCGAGCATGTAGCGATTCTCTTGCCCGCGCACCCCACACTCGATGCTCTGGCCGCCGCCGAAGTGATCGCCCGCGTGCTTGCAGGCCATGGAAAATACGTCGGCTTTCTGCCTAGCGTCGCGGCGGATGTCTCTTCCTTGCCCCCCGCATTTGACCGCGTGAAGCATCCCCTTCCTCTCATCCGCGAGCGCATCATCGCGATAGACACAACGCAGGCGCCCATCGGGCAACTGCGCTATGAGAAACACGACAGCCGAATCGAAATTATACTCTCTCCTAAATCCGGCGCCATCCGCGAGGACACCTTTTCGTTCCGCGACGGCAAGATACAGTGCGATGCGCTGATCGCGATCGCAGTGCCTGACATTGAAGAAATATCTATTGAGGCGATGGACCTCACGCCACAATTTTTCACCGAGACGCCCATCGTCAACATCGGCAATGCCGAAGGCCACAAGGATTATGGCGAGGCCAATCTCCTGTCGCCGACCGCGGGGTCGCTATCAGAGATCGCCAGCGCCTGTATTACCCAGATCGACAGCGCACAGCCGGACACGGAGACGGCAACGCTTCTCCTCGCCGGACTCATACACAACACCCGCAATTTTGCGGTGCCGGTGCGCGTGGGCGCGCACCTGGCCGCCGCAGACCTGCTTGGACGCGGCGCAGATCAGCACGCGGCCGCAGGCATGGCGGGCATGGACAAGCCGCTCTCGCTTTCCCAGCTGATTGCCCGCGCCCAGGTGCGATCCAAAGAAACCGACGAGGGCCGCGTGCTGTGGTCATTCCTCACGGCAGAAGATTTTGAAAAAACGAGCCGTTCGGGCCAGGACGCGGGGGCGGTCATGGAAGCATTGCCCCGTTTTTCCCCGTCCCATGAGACGGCCATACTCCTCTGGCAGGATCCGCGTACGCGCGAAGTCCGCTCTATGATTTCTGCACCCCGTCACATACTCGCGGCTTTGGCAGAGCGCGAGTCAGGAGTATGGGGAAATCCCATTTTTGTGCCGCACACCGTGTTCACCAACTTCCTCGAAGCGGAAGAGCGTATCGGCGCGCTCTTGCGTGTCCCGCTCCCGAAATTGTCCGATGTTGCATAGGGCTGTCCCGCTCCCGACATTGCCTCTTCGCTCTGCGGCACGGTACAATGGAGAATAAGTTACGCGCTATGAAAACATCTCGCAATATCGGCAGCGGAACCTTCAACGAGGAAAAGTCAGATCGGCGCCTCAATCTCTTGCGGCGCAAAGACACCGAAGCGTCTACGCGCCTGCTCGCGCAAAAGTACGGCATCCCGTACGCGGACCTGGGCGTCCTGCCCGTGGAAATTGACGCGATCAAGATCGTGCTTGAAGCAGAGGCGCGTTCTGCCGAAGCGGCCGTGTTCCAGGTAATCGGCACCCGCCTGAAAATTGCGGTGCGCAATCCTGAAAAGTCAGAAACCAAAGCGCTCCTTGAGCGTCTCGCGCGCGTGCCCTACGCCTGCGATGTATTTCTTGCGTCCGGCTTTGGATTGGATCACGCGTGGGAGTTTTATAAAAAAGTGCCCGACACGCATGGGACGAGCGCCGGCACGATCGCACTTTCTCCTGCGCACCTCATCGCCATACAAAAAGAAATCTCTTCATTGCCTGACATTGCAAAGGCAGTTACAGAACGCGCATTCAAGAAAACGTCCGACACGCTGGAAGTAATTCTCGCTGGCGCCCTCGCGGTCGACGCCTCGGACGTGCACCTTGAACCGCAGGAACACACGGTGCGCCTGCGCATGCGCCTGGACGGCACGCTCCACGACATCGCTGAATTGCCGCCCAAGCTCTTTGCCCTACTATTGTCGCGCATCAAGCTTGTTTCAGAACTCAAGCTCAATATCCATGACCGCGCGCAGGACGGCAGATTTACCATCGGCCTTGCTCATGCGCCCGTTGAAGTCCGCACCTCTACATTGCCCGGACCGTACGGCGAAAACGTCGTGCTTCGTATTCTCAACCCCAAGACCATTGAAATCACCCTGCACGACCTGGGTATGTCGCCGTGGGTCGCGGCGGCTATGGAAAAAGAACTCAAAAGGCCTAATGGCCTGATTCTCACCACAGGGCCTACGGGGTCAGGAAAAACGACGACGCTGTACACATTTTTGCGCGCGATTCACGACCCCAGCATCAAAATCATCACCATTGAAGACCCGATTGAGTATCACCTGACCGGCATTGAGCAGACACAAGTTGATACAGAAAAAGGGTATGATTTTGCCAACGGTCTGCGCGCCATCGTGCGCCAGGACCCGGATGCCATACTCGTGGGAGAGATCCGCGACTTGGAAACCGCAGAAACCGCGATGCACGCGGCACTCACCGGCCATCTCGTGTTTTCAACCCTGCACACCAACGACGCGGCAGGCACCATCCCCCGCCTTATTGACCTGGGCGTACGACCGTCAATCATTGCGCCTGCAATCAATGTTGCTATGGGCCAGCGCTTGGTGCGAAAACTTTGTCCTGCGTGCCGCACGCCCGTAAACGATGGTCAATCGTTTACGCTCGCTGACGACGAGGCCGTGAAGAACGTGAAAAAAGAAGTGGCTGATTTTCCGAAAGAGACGCCTGTGCCGCCGGAGGCGGCATGGACCATATTCCGGCCGTCTCCCAAAGGGTGCCCTGCGTGCAGTGGCATTGGCTATAAGGGCCGCACCGGATTGTATGAAATTATTCTGGTCAACGACCGCGTAGAGCAGTTGATTCTTGCGAGCGCACCGGAATCGGACATACGAAAAGAAGCCGCCCTCCAAGGACAGATGACCATGCGCCAGGACGGGGTGCTGAAAGTTATCCAGGGAGTTACGGACATGGCGGAACTGGAGCGGATCGTGGGAGTATAACGTAAACGTGGAAAGTTTAAAGGTTTAAACGTTTAAACTTTGTAACTTTTAAACAGCAGACGGAAAAAGCCCTGAAGCCGTGGGCAATTGCCCCGCGAGTCCTCGCGGAGGATAGAATAGCTCCCAGGCACCTCCCAGACACTTTACCCGCAAGCGGGTAAATACCGGAATGCCCTGGTGTAGCCGTTCCCTTAAGGCCCCCGGTTAAGAAAGCCATAATTGCCCACGACTTCAAGGTTTCCGCTCCCGATGTTGCGTTTCATTTGACGGCACGGCACATTCTGGACAATGTCCCGTAGTGCGTCGTGCTCGGCAACGTCAGGCAATACCGGCATCGGAACAAGCCAATTATAACCGATTTATCGAATTATGTCAAATCAGGATCCGACAGCCGGAAAGGCCCGCATAGACGTCCAAGGACTCGACGCGGCGTTGCGCCCCCGCCAATGGCATGAGTTCGTCGGCCAGGAGCGCATCAAAAAAAACCTGCGCATTCTCGTGGACGCGGCGAAAGGACGCAGTGACCCCGTTGAGCACATCCTGTTGGGGGGCCCTGCCGGTCTTGGCAAGACCACGCTCGCGCATTTGATTGCGCGCGAGATGGATACCACCGTGCGCGTTACGTCCGGCCCTGCCATTGAGCGCGTAGGCGACCTTGCGGCACTCCTCACCAATCTACAGCCGCGGGAAATTCTTTTCATTGACGAGGTGCACCGCCTGTCCAAGCTGATTGAAGAGGTGTTGTATCCGGCCATGGAGTCGCGCGTGCTGGACATCATGATCGGCAAAGGCCCGTCAGCGCGGACGATTCAATTGGAACTTCCGCCGTTTACGCTGATTGCGGCAACCACGCGCATCGGCATGTTATCCTCGCCCTTGCGTTCCCGCTTTGGCAACACATTTAGGTTTGAATTTTACACGCCCGAAGAATTGGTGCGCATTCTGACGCGCTCGGCAAGCGTGCTTGGCGTTTCCATGGGCGCTGATGCGGCCGCGACACTCGCCCGCTCCTGCCGCGCCACGCCGCGCGTGGCCAATCGCCTGCTCAAGAGATGCCGCGATTGGGCGCAAGTGCACGGCAATACCGCTATCACTTCTGCGGTGGTATCACAGACGCTGGCCCTCATGGAAATTGACGCGCAGGGGCTGGAGCCCATGGATCGGCGCATTATGTCCGTCATCATTGAAAAATTTGCCGGAGGGCCGGTGGGATTACAGGCGCTTGCCGCGGCAAGCGCTGAAGAAGAGGAAACCATTGCCGAGGTCTACGAGCCGTACCTCATGCGCCTGGGATTCATTGAGCGTACGCCCCGAGGCCGCATGGTCACCGAACGCGCGTACGCTCACCTTGGCCTCGCCGCGCAGAGACCACAAACACTTTTGGGATAAACACCTTACCAATATGACCAAAGGTGACTACAAAGAAACTATGAACGAAAGCCGTCTCTGGCGATGCGACGAGTGCGAGAACGGTGGCGAGTTAGAGTCGTGGAGTTACGAAACTTTGGTTGCGAAGGGTGAACCAGTATGCCCATCCTGCGACACGGATATGGTTTTAATTCGGGATAGAATTAAGTAAAAAGATAGAAATGGAAAACAGTAATTGGAACAAAAGCCAAGAAAACGAGTTTAAGAAAGTCATCAAGAAGTTCTTTGATGATAAAATTAGCGATGCGCTTAAGGGGGCCGATGACCCGCTTCACATAGGAGACAGTCTTGCCGATCTTCTTAAAAACTCTGACGAAGATGTTTTAGAAATAATTACTCCGCGGGCAGTAAGAAAGTGGGCAAGTGCAAGGACGTTTCCGAAATGGCAACAGATACTCAAAGACCCGCAAATGATTGTTGAGCTTCGAGAAATAGGTAAAAGTATTGCCAACACAATGCGTCCATTGGCAGGCAATAATTTTGCATCGTGGGTGGCGACAATTTTGAATAAGTATCTCGAACAACAAGATATTCCGTTACAGGCGTTGACGAGTGGGAAGGTAAGAAATGCACTCGCTAAAGAATTTATACACAAAACTGGCAAGCGCGGTGTTCGGGATTACAAACCAGATATTGACATCGTTCTTGTGAGAATAGATTTGAGCAATAAACCAGTCGCGATCATCTCGGCAAAGACAACCCTTGCTGAAAGAATAATGCAAACCATATCATGGTCTCGTTACCTCAAAACCCCAATTTTGTTAGTAACGGCGTGGGAAACTTTTGAAAGCGGCACTAATCGCGAGCGCGTTCAAGAACTCGACGGGGTGTATGTGTGCAATACTAAAGTTAAGGAGTATGGAAATATAAAGCGTTTCTCAAAGATAGCCGAGGACTTGAGAAAATTTGCTCGCTAATTCTTCCGAAGTATCACAATACTCTCCTTATTCATTGTTTCCTCAAGCGCGCCAATAATGTTTGTTGGAGAATTTTTAATCGGCATTCTTTTGCCCGGAATATTGCGGACAAAAATATCTTCACACGTAAAGCCGATTTTTTCCCCCAATTCGGCAATGATAAAATCCGTCGGGATACGAACTTGTTTTACAAGCCGATTTCCGATAACAAGGCAGAGATACTTTTCCGGTTTTAGCATTTCATGTGCTCTTTTTAGGCAGTCGTTCAAGCCGATATAAAAGCTCAAAACATCTTTAGCGCGAATTTCGTCTTGTTTGGCAATTTTATCCAGTGAGTCACTGAGATAATTTGATGAGAGACCATGAGATAGCGTTTTGGTAGCTCTTCCCCCAAGTAATTCGTTATCAACACCTGAAGCTTTATTTGGATCGTCAAAAATATCAATCCATTGCGAAGATAGACGAGAAAATTGTCCATACGCAACAGTTGTTCTGCTATCGCCATACGGTGGCGAAGTAATAATACAATCAATAGATTTCTCTTTTATACCGTTTTTCTTTGATGAATCGCCGAAAATAATCTTTGTCCAAGCGTCCTTTTTTGCTTCTTTATAAAATTCACCTACTCCAGCAATGTTCGTTTCTGCTTTTTTGCGGAAAATACCAAAAACATCAGGGTCGTGCTTTTCTAATTTCTCTCCCTTGATTCTCACTAACTTAAACTCACCAGTTTTGGTATTTGAGGAGTAGCGCACAGTTTCACTGAAAGCAACCATCAAAAAATTTTGTATCGCTTTATCTTCAATTTTTTGAATTGCTTTTTTAAGTTTCGCAAGTTTAACAATAGCTTTTTCTTTGAACCAGAAATCAAGGTTTTTGAATTCCGGTTTCTTAATCTCGCTATCTTTTATCTTTTCCAATTTACCCAACAAAGTGATGTACTCTTTCGTTAATTTTTGAGGATTAATTGGTATAGTTTTTGCTTTAGCAAGAAAAATTGCCAGTGGGTTTAGATCAATCCCATAAGCATTTCTATTCAAAACCTTGCTTTCCACAAGTGCCGTACCAGAACCGCAAAAAATATCGCAGATTGTATCGCCCTCTTTGCTGTAAGTTTCCAACAATCTGCGCGCTACTTGCGGGATGAACATTGCAGGATAAGTGTGAATTCCATGAGTGTATGTTTTGGTATTCTGCCCTCGATAATCCCATGAGGAGTCCATTCGACGAACATATTTTTCATTTGATTGATCTTTCTCAATTTGCGACTCCAGATTTCTTATTATTTTTACCACCACCCCGCGAATCTCCACCTCTTTGCGATAAATCGGGAGCATGGATTGATTGGCCGGCTGGAGCCGGATGCGGCCTTTTTCTCTATAGAGTTTCTTGAGGGTCGCTTCATTCTCGTCTATGATGGCGACTACCGTTTGGCCGTTTTGCGCGGTTTCCTCTTTGCGAATCACGACGATGTCCCCGTCAAAAATACCCTCGCCGACCATGCTGTCGCCCTGCACGCGGAGAGCGTAGTGATTGCCCCGTGCGCCGAGGTCGCTTTGCGCAAGAGTGATTAATTCATGCGGCGTCTCTATCGCCTCAATCGGCTGTCCTGCGGCGATAGTCCCCACAAGCGGTACTTTGACAAGTGTTTTGTTTTCCGCAATACTGATGGCGCGCGCCTTGTGATGCCGTTTTTTGAGGAGCCGTGCTTTCTGAAGTTTTGCAATATGATAATGCGCCGTGGAAATTGACGCAAACCCGAATCTCTTTTTAATTTCTTCAAGCGAAGGCGCGTAGGTATCTTTTGCGGTGCGCGTCCGAACGAAATCAAAGACCTTTTTTTGTTTTTTGGTGATCATGGCACAAGAGGCATTATCATTCCTGTCTTTATTGCCGAGCGAGTGAGCGAAATGAAAAGCGTATGCTTTTCATTTCCGAACGAGCGAGGCCGCTTATGGGTTCAATACCCCGCGCCTTGGCGCGGAGGAGGAGCCGCAACGGCGGCTTCCTCCAGGGCGGGGGCTTGCCCCGCGGGGTATTACCCTATATTGTAATAGAACAAAAGTAGAAGATATAGGGTGAGTTTTCCACAGGAGGTATGGCCGGACATTCGCATTGGAAGCAAGTGAAACATAAAAAGGGCGCTTCTGACATTAAGCGCGGGCAGGTATTCTCAAAATTAGTCAAGGAGATTATGATTGCCGCGCGCGAAGGTGGAGTCAATCCTGACACTAATGTACGCCTGCGCGCGGCCATGGAGCGCGGGAAAAAAGAGGGCTTGCCCAAAGACAATATTGAGCGCGCGCTGGAACGCGCCGCCGGAAAAGGAGACGCCGAAGAATTATTTGAATTTCTCTATGAAGCAACCGCGCCCAACGGCATTATGATTCTCATCGAAGGCATTACGGACAGCAAGAATCGTACGCTCGCCGAAATCAGGCATCTGTTAAGCGAACGCGGTGGCCGTTTCGCGGAGCAGGGATCGCTGACATGGAATTTTGAAAAGGTGGGCACACTCGCAGGCGCGCGAGACGCGTCGGGAGGGAAAAGTATGGAGGATGTGGAGCTTGCAATCATTGAAGCGGGCGCAAGTGATTTCCGCACTGACGAGGATGTGGTTTCCATCGAGACGCCGTTTGGGCAACGCGAGCATGTGCGCGAAGCGCTGGAACGCCGAGGCATCGCTATCAGTGAATCCGGCCACGACTACAAGCCACGCGTGCCCTTGTCGTTTTCGCCAGAACAACGAGAGACGGTAGAACCGCTTCTTGATGCCCTAACCGAACACGATGACGTGCAGGAAGTGTATACCAATATAGGAAATTAGTTTGTAGCTGGTAGTTTGTAGATCGCGGCGGCATCCGCCCTACAAGCTAGTTCCTACAAGCTACAAGCTGATATGATTCTCGGTATTGATCCCGGCACCACCGCCGCGGGCTATGCGTTCATTGACGGCGATACCGCGCCAAAAATCTGCGCGGCCGGTATCCTTGCCGTGCGGGCAACGGAGTCGGGTGAGCGCCTGGCAGAGCTCCACCGCGGCCTTCTCGGGTTAATTGCCCAGTGGAAACCCGATGCTGTGGCCATAGAAAAACTCTTTTTTGCGTCCAATGCCCGCACCGCCATGGCAGTGGCTGAAGCGCGGGGCGTCTTGCTCTTGACAGCAGTTTTGGGAGGCACTAACGTCTATGAGTATACGCCGGCCGAGATCAAAAAAACGATCACCGGCCAGGGCAATGCGGATAAGCTTCAGGTAAGGAAAATGCTCGCGCTCACTATGCCGGAAACGAAGGAGATGCGCGGCCGCGACGACATGTTTGACGCGATCGCCGTAGCGCTTACCTGCCACTTTAAAGAAAAAGGTCGACTACGTTTCAACAGATAGTGGATAACACACCATCATATATTTTATACCTGTATGTATCTCTCCCATGACGAATTGGATCCCGTTGAAGCCGTGGACGGTGAAGATGAGAAGGACGCGGATGACGAGGACAGCGACGACTATGACGACGACGCGGATCTGACCGACGAGGACGAAGAAGACGAAATATAGTCATGAAAAAATCCCCCGACATCGGGGGGATTTTCATTCGCTTTTTATTTTCAGAAACCGCCGCTTCCCTACTTTGATCACTTGTCCGTCCCGCGAGGAGATTGCCTCCCGGAGGTCGCGTATTTCCTTTCCGTCAATCTCCACCGCACCCTGCTCGATCAGCCGCCGCGCTTCTGATTTGGACGCCGCCAGCCCTGCCTGTACCAGCACATCTACAATCGTCAGGGGCAAATCCTGTATTGCAAACTCCTGCATCTCATTAGGCATCTCACGCTGGGAAAACACTTTTACAAATCTCTCCCGCGCCTGGCGCGCTTCGTCCTCGCCGTGGTATGCGGCGGCAATGCGCTCGCCGAGCGCCATCTTCGCATCGCGCGGATTCATGGTTCCAGATGCTATATCTTTTTCCATTGCCTCAATCTCGCTCATCGGAACATCCGTAAGCGCGATGAAGTACTTCACGATCAGGTTGTCCGGAATGGACATAATTTTCCCGAACATCTCCCCTGCGGACTCGCGCAGGCCGATATAGTTACCCAGCGACTTGCTCATTTTTCTGCCGCCGTCCGTGCCTTCCATCAGCCACGTCGTCATCACATCCTGTTGCGGCTGTCCGAACCGCCGCTGAATTTTGCGGCCGGTCAGGAGATTGAATTTCTGGTCCGTGCCGCCCAGCTCCACGTCCGCCGCGACAGCCACCGAGTCATAGCCCTGGAGCAAAGGATAGATCATTTCAAGCACGGTGATGTCGCGCCCTTCGGCGATGCGTTTCTGGAAATCATCCCGCTCGAGCGCGCGCTGTACCGTTACTTTTGCCAGCAAATCATACAGAAACGCCACGCCCATTTTTTTGTACCACTCGCTGTTGTAGCGGACTTCCGTTTTTTCCAGGTCAATCACTTTTCCGGCCTGCGACAGGTATTCTTTGAGATTCGTTTGTATGTCCTCTTCGGAGAGGGGCTTGCGCGCGTCGTCTCTGCCCGAAGGATCGCCCACAGTCGCGGTAAAATCGCCAATGATGAGCACCGCTTGATGCCCCGCGTCCTGAAATGCGCGCAATTTTCGCAGAGGCACCGTGTGTCCTAGATGGATGTCAGGCGCTGTGGGATCAATGCCGAATTTCACGCGCAATTTATTCCCGGAAGCTATCACTTCTTCCAAATGCTCCCGCACAATCACCTCCTCCACCGCGCGGGTTAAAAGTTCTGACGTATGAGATATTTTCATAGTAGCCACTCCTGTTACTTTCTTCGTCGCTCTACAGCGAGTATATCATGCGTACCGACGCGGCGCAGTACAATGCCATCGCTCTCAAACTGGGATGTGAAGCGATAACCGCGGTTGAGACGTGCGTACCATATTCCGGTACCAGATAGTTTCTGTGCCCGCAGAGACGGATGCCGAAGATTTGATGATAAAAACGCGAGCGCTTTTCCAAGCGCCCGATGAGCCGTCGGAGGTAAACCAGTACAATCCCTCTGAAACGACGCAGTAGATAGCAACCTCATTTCTTTTTACTTTTGAGCGCGGCAAGAAATTTCTTGTGATCGGAGAATGGCCCGATAATTCTTCCCGCGCGAATATCTTCGTCCGCCTCACGTTCTTTCCTTTGCCACTCCGGCATCCAAAACCACTGCTCATCCGTACGGACTTTCGCCGCCTTTTTCCAGTGAGAAAACTCCTCGTATTCGCGTCGTGGAATTACCACAAGATCGCCATGTTTCGTGAGTTTTTTGGGAATCGTGAGGGTATCCATGCAACAGATACTATATCACAAAAATCCAAAAGTCAACCGAAAACTTTCCTTATAGCAGATCTTCAAGAGACAGTCCCGCCTGCTTCAGAATCGCCATGAGCGTGCCGCGGGGCAATTCTTTCGAATGGTATGCAACCATTGTTCTGCGTTTTGTTTCTGGATGATAGAAAACAAAATGGCTTCCGGTCGTATGATCCAACATGAAGCCATGCCGCTTTAGTGCGGCGATCACCTTGCGCGGTGTGAGCGAAGGTGTCCTAGGCATGCGCGAGCGCGCGTGGCCGCCGCGACGGCTTTCTGACGCTGACGGACGCGATCATGGTCGCGGCGTCTCGAGGAATCGGCTCGTGGTGTTTTTGCAAGCTTCCAAGATACGCCGTGATGGCGTCCACTGCCATCGCTTTTGCCTCATCAAAATTTTCGCCATAGGTGATGCACCCGGGCAACGCAGGCACGGTCACCGTAAACCCGCCTTCCGGCTCCTCTTGAAATAAAATAGTATAACGCAGTTGCTCCATATACGATTTATGATAAGCCGACGGGAACATCAACGCCGTCAGCAATCATACTGCGCACATACGCATCCAGAGCATCCCGGATATTCGTCCGCGCTTTTTCAAGCGTCTCGCCCCACGTATGACATCCGGGCAATGCCGGCACATATGCATGAAAAGTATTTCGTTCGTCTGGTTCAATAATAACGCGATAGGTATAGGTTTTCACAAGACAATGATACGCCGGAGAAAGCCGTGCGTCAACCGTGTGCCTCGTCCAAGCCACGCGCTCCCGCGCAATTGCCTCCAAAACGCAGAGCAGCGCGCCTCTCGCCATCCTCCCCCATGATATTGACTTTTGATATATAATAGTGTATAATTGTGTTATGATAGTTGCTTGACAACTTAGCGCAAATACAACCCCTACACCGAGGTGTCTCGCTATGTCTTGGCACGACAAAGTCCTTGATGCGTTTCTGAACGCTGCAAAACCAACCGTGGAGGCGAAGATGGAAGATTTCATCGGCGCTCTTATCGCGATCCCCCAATTAAGGAGATTGATTGAGAAAAATCCCGATACTATAGCTGCTGTGCTTTCTTCCGCTTTGGGAGCGATCCCAGAGATGGATAAGCGCACGATTATGGGACGATTCGCTGCGTATGGGATTGACGTCGCGGAAATTCTTCCCAGAGAACTAGTGCGGGCAGTAAAAGGGCAGGGAACCACCAGAAGAGGAATTAAACTGAATAGCGGCGGTGCGACTGGCGGAGCACCATCTCACCAAAAACAGGGAGACGGCGGGAAGACCATCCTTGCAAAGCTCCCGAAGAAAGGTGCGGGTCCTACCGGTGGATCATCTATCCTCTCGAAACTGCCACGGAGGTAAGTATGCCCAGAAGACAGTCGAGACAACAACGCAAAGTAAATGTCGATTTCCTCACATGGCGCCGGGGACTCGTGGATGAATCCCGCGCTTTCCTTGATACCCTTTCTACCGATGAGCTTCAGCGCCTCACAGAGATAGACGACGAAGCGGAACGCCTGCGGATCTTAGAAGAGATGCGGGAAGCGGCGGAACAAAAAGAGCAAGCGAAAGCGGACGCGGACTTCACGAGGTGGTATCTCGATATATCAGAAAAAGATCGCGAGATAGTGGATGCTCTTTCCCAGGAAGAGATCCAAAATCTTGCAGACCTTCCTGTCGACTTGCGAAACAAGATGTTGCGCTGGTTCGCCCGCAAGCAAGACATACTGCGACAGAAAGAGAGGCGGGAACAGCGTACGGCAAACCTTCGAACAGAGAGGAGAAACAGACGGATACGAAATCTTCTCTCCCGGGTAGGCCAAAAGATGAGGAGCGGCCTTTCATCCCCTGTCCACAGCGAGGTGCGCCAGTGGATGCGAGAGAAAGCAGTTTCTTTAAGGGTCCGCAATATCGCAAGTATCGCCCGCCGCGACGCAGTGCGACGCATGATGCCTGATTATATGTGGGCATTGATCGCGACACTCCTCGTCGTCCTGGGCGCTATCTTTGTTGGCTACAGCCAAAAGTAAAGGGAGAGTAGATATGCTGTGGTTATTTTGGATCGTCTTTGCTACCGGATATGCGTGGTACGGTACACCCTTCCTTGACCTCACATGGAACCTTCTCAGGCACGGTATCCCGCGCGTATGGAGAGATGAGATAGCCGCCAACCGATGGGTCCGTATAGTGATGCGGGGATTGTTTCTCGCGGCGCTATTGTGGGTCGTCGGACTCCTGTACGGCTTTGCTCTTTCGCGAGGAAGCGATGCCGCCGTGGGACAAACGGTTATGTTCATCACTACCGTTCTGTCCGCGTGGATCGCACTTCTTGGGCGTCACCTTGGTGGCATCGCGATGGGGGCACTCATCGCGATAAGCCCATTGCCGCAAAGGACAAAACAGCGACTTACCCGCATTCGAAAGGGTATTGGGGCGTACGTGATGCTGGGGATATCTTTTCAGCTCTTTATTACCCTAGCGTTCATGCTCGTAGGCGTGTACACCCAGGCATGGGTGGTTGGAGTATTCCTGTTTGTGCTCCTTGGTTATCTCGTAACTTCCAAGGCGTACAACCTGCCGATCACATGGCTGCCGGGGCTGAAAATAAACACACAGGTAGGCCTTATGTTTGGAATACTTGGTGTTATCGGTCTCTGCCTGATTCCGGCCACGAGAGCGTACATCCTTGCGCCAATCGGGCTCTCTGCCGGAAACTTCGTCAACAAAAGCGTGGTGGATACCACTGCGCTTGACGAGGCGAACAAGGCGCGGAAAGCCACGAGACGCCAGATCTGCGACGTACAGATCGGCGCTCTGAAAAAAGCGTTGCAGGACATACAACCGACCATTGAGATAGATGATGCGTCGGGGAAGAAAAGGAAAGTTCCAAATCCAAAAGCGCTGGAAGACCACGAGCGATACAGCCGTGATCTTGCCGCGAAAGAAAAGGTTTGTTTGTAACATTCTTTCGCGCCAATGCAGAACGAGCGGTCAGCCACCAGGTTGACCGCTCATTTATTTTGATGTAGAAAGGTATGTATGGCAGAGACAATAAACATGCGACCCGATCCCGAAGGAGACGGCTGGGGGATGAGCGATGTTGAAAAAAAGGGCGCAGAGGTTATGCGCTATGAAGAACAGCGACGGAGAGAGCGGACGGGAGAGACGATTGATATGGCGCAGGATCCGGAGACAGGGGAATGGACTCTGAAGGACGAGAGTTTTTGGGACTTTTTCACGCATTTTTTTGAACAGAAAGGAGAAGAGGTTGAGCGCGAAGAAGCAGAACAGGAAAAGGGATTGGTGCGCTGGGAACCCAAGCGGGAGCGCACAGCGGCAAGCGGGGCTTTGGCGACTTTTGGACAGGTTGCGGGAGTCGGGGCGGTGGGCGGACTATGGACACTCGGACAAATTTTGAAATACTCTTTGCTGGGTTGGACACTGGATGCCAACGGCGTGCCGAGGAAAGACAGCGCCGCGCTTGCGCAGTTTGAGAAGACATACAAGGCGACAAAGGATCAAGGCATCATCGGCGGCATTACCGAGGGTATCGCCGCGTAAAAATAGCCGCCGGTATTGCGCGCGCCCTCATTGACAAATGCAGTATACCTGATACGCTATGTATGTATGTCTCACACCCGCACCATTCCCATTCGGAGACCGGTTATGGGCAAGACATTTGTGTACCAGGTGACCATTGAGCAAGACGATGACCGCTATCACGCCGAAATCCCGGCCCTACCGGGCTGCTACTCGTGGGGCCATACCTATGAAGAAGCGCTCAAGAACATCCATGAAGCAGCAGAGCTTTGGATGGAGACCTTAACCGAGGACGGCGAGCCGATTCCGGAAGAAGATCCGCGAGTCCTCCGACAGGCGCCTATCACGCTCAGTATTGTTCTCTAAGCATGGATATCGTTCCCCTTCGTAACCTCACGGCTGCCAACTGGGTACGCGCAGTGGAACATGACGGCTTCCGCCGAAGAAAGACCCGCGGCTCTCATCATATCTACCAGCACTCGGATGGTCGCCGAGTGCTTCTTGTGTACCATGGCCAACATGATACCTTCAACCCAAAGGCCATCCGTCAAGTCCTGCAAAGCATCCGATGGACCGAGGAAGACCTCCGCCGTCTGCACCTCATTATCTAAGGCATTATTGACAAGTTGTTTTCATACGCTTATGGATCTTCCGGGGGGATTTAATCTTGATATTCTGAAGCGCTTCGGCTTAGAACACAATCCCGAAAAATGGGAGCAGTTTTTTGAGCGCGCGGGCGAGGCGATCATGGTGGCGGTGATACGCCGCTTGGAAACGGAATTGTCAGAAGAGCAGATGGGGGAGTTTTTGCGGTTGTTTGAGACATCCGCGTCCGATGCCGACAAAAAGGCCTTTTTAGATACCCATGTCCCCCGCTTCAGGGATGTGCTATTGGAAGAGACGGCTCACTTTAAGGAAGCCGCGCTCGCCCGCTCCCACGGCAGTGCTACACCCGCCTCGCCACACATACCATGAGCCCCTTCGCGGACATTTCCAAAAAGCGGCGCAGAAACGCTTTTTTTATTTCCGCCGTGGCGGGCATAGCGCTCCTCGCTGGAGCCGGAGCCGTATACGCGCTCGTAGGCGATCTACCCAATCCCGAACGGCTGTCAGAGCGGAATATTGAGGAATCAACGCAGATCTACGACCGCACGGACAAAGTGCTTTTGTATGAAATTCACGGAGACGAGCGCCGGAGCGTCGTGTATTTGTCAGACATTCCGGACTCGGTAAAGCACGCGACCTTGGTCGCCGAAGACATTCATTTCTACAGCCACGGCGGGCTGGACTGGCGCGGCATTTTTCGCGCCATCGGCAAGAATATTTCATCGGGCGACTTTTCGCAGGGTGGATCTACCATCACTCAACAATTGATCAAGAATTCTCTTCTGGGAGGCCAGAAGACCATCCAGCGGAAACTAAAAGAGCAGATTCTTGCGGTGCTACTTGAGCGCAAGTATTCCAAAGACGAGATTTTTGGATGGTACTTGAATCAGATTCCCTACGGCTCCAACGCGTACGGCATTTCGGCGGCCGCGCGCCTCTATTTCGGCAAAGAAGTCGGCGCGCTCTCGCTTGCCGAATCCGCGATTATTGCCGCGCTCGTGAAAGCGCCGACGTATTATTCACCCTACGGCTCACACAAAGAAGAGTTGATGAAGCGCAAGGACTGGATTCTCCAGCGCATGGCTGATGCGGGATTTATTTCCTCCGCAGAAGCGGATGCGGCCACGCACGCGACACTTGTATTTGTACCCATGCGCGAGACCATCCGCGCACCTCATTTCATTCAATATGTGCGTGAATATCTGGATGAAAAATACGGCGAGGCAACAGTCCTGCGCGGGGGCCTGCGCGTCACCACGACGCTTGACTGGACGCTCCAGCAGGAAGCAGAACGCCTGGTGCGCGAAGGAGCGGAAAACAATAAGAATCTGGTGAAGGCATATAACGCCGCGCTCGTGGCCGTGGATCCGCGTTCAGGCGACATTGTCGCGATGGTGGGGTCAAAAGAATATCTAGGTACTGCAGAGCCGGAAGGATGCAACCCTGGTGTCACATGCAAATTTGACCCGTATGTAAACGTCGCGACGCGCAAGCGCCAGCCAGGATCCGCGTTCAAGCCGTTTGTCTATGCCACGGCTTTTAAAAAAGGGTACACGCCGGAGACGGTGTTGTTTGACGTGCCGACAGAATTCAACCCCGCCTGTAATCCCGATGGTACGCCAGGACCCCAGATTACCGATCCCAAACAATGCTATCACCCGCAAAATTATGATGACTCATTCCGCGGCCCCGTTGATTTGCGTCACGCGCTCGCACAATCGCTCAACATTCCGTCCGTGAAGACGCTGTATCTTGCGGGTATGGAGGATGCGATGAAGACCGCACAGGCAATGGGTATCACGACGCTCGAAGACCCCAACCGCTATGGCCTCTCGCTGGTCTTGGGAGGCGCGGAAGTTACCCTCCTTGAGATGACCTCCGCGTTCGGCGTTTTCGCGGCCGAGGGCGTGCGCCATCCGGCAACGGCAGTGCTTCGTGTGGAAGACCGCAACGGCGCCATACTGGAAGAGTACCGCGACACCTCCGTTCCGGCGCTGGACACCACTATCGCGCGCGTCATGAATAACATCCTTTCCGACAACGCGGCGCGTGTTCCGATATTTAGTCCGGCGAGCTCGCTCTATTTTTCCAACCGTCAGGTTGCCGCAAAAACCGGCACCACGCAGGACTTCCGCGACGCGTGGACCGTCGGCTACACGCCGTCGCTGGCAACGGGTGTCTGGGTCGGCAACAACGACAACACGCCTATGAATCAGAAAGGCCTTTCCGTGATGGTTGCGGGTCCCATTTGGCACAAATTTATGGAGGCGGCGCTCTCTGTGGGGCCCCAGGAATATTTTGCCTCCCCTGACCCGATCCCCCCCGCCAAACCGATTTTTCGCGGCTCATACCGCGCCGGGCCGAGCGTGAAAGTTGATAAGATTTCCGGAAAACTAGCCACCGCCGATACGCCTTCCTCCCTCATTGAAGAGCGCACTTTCGGGGGCATTACCACGATTTTGGGCCTTATAGATAAGCATAACCCTCTAGGCGATGCGCCATCCGATCCACCGCGCGACCCGCAATTTAAGAATTGGCAGGCGGGCATTGACGCGTGGATCGCCAGTCATCCGCTTCCCGCATCAAACGCCCCTGAAGGCGCAGATGACCTGCACGCGCCGGACAAAGCGCCGCGGATTTCACTTGTGTCTCCGGATGAAAAGAATACAAAGCTCGATACGCTGCAGGAGGTGAGGGCGCGCGTGGACGCGACGTTCGCATTGAGCGAAGTATCGCTTTTCATCGATGATATGCTCGTGCACTCCACGACAGCCCCTTTTGTGTCTCCTGACTTTCTCTTCGCCGTCCCCTCTCCATTATCGCCCGGATCGCATTACATAAAAATCACCGCGTTTGACGCGGTGGGCAATCGGGCCTCCGCCGAGCGGCAGATCACGATACGAGAAAATTAGCTTGTAGGTTGTAGTTGGTAGGAATTCTATCGAGCGCCTCTACAATCTACTAGCTAATCTCCTACAACCTATGTGAGCCGTATCGGCATCACGACGTACGTAAATGCGCCGTGCGATTTATTGCGGATCAGCGCGGGCGATGACGCCTCGTTGCACCCAAAAAACATCTCTTCGTCATCAAGCTGTGTTACGCCGTCGAGAAAATACCGCCAGTTGAAACTCATGGCAATTTCTTTCCCATTGAGGGATGCCGGATATTCAGTTCTGTATTCGCCGACATCAGGATTGGCCGCTTTGATCTCGATTTGTTTTTGTCCCACGCGCACGTTAATCTCGGAGAGTTTGGATGCGAAAATGCTTGCCGCGCGCACGCCCCGCGTCACGTCCTCGCGCGACAGATACGCCGAGGTTGCAAACCGCGTGGGAATGATCGCTTTGTAGTCGGGAAACGAGCCTTCAATGAGGCGAGAAGTGAGGAGCCCTCCGCCGGTTTCCGCAGACATCTGATTGTCACCTACCGCGATCCTCACCATGCCGTCCTCCCCGTCTAGGATGCGGGAGAGCTCGGCCGCGGACCGATGCGGCATAATAAACGGCGATTCAGCTCCCGGCTCGTTTTTCGCAAGCGGCACAACGGATTCAGCGAGACGGAATGTATCGGTTGCAGCAAGCGTCAGCTCCTGCTTCCCGGGCCGGAAGAACACGCCCGAAAGTTCCGGCTTGAATTCCGATGCGGACACGGCGGGCAGGACGTGAGCCAGAGCGCGCGCGAGTGATGCGGCGTCCACCGAGAACGTGGCTGTTTTTTTTACTTTCGGCACGAGCGGAAAATCATCCACAACCGACCCGTTCAGGCGGCTTTCGCGCGCATTGGTGCGAAGATGCAGATTGCCGCGCTCGCCTTCTCCCCACACCTCGCCGTCACCGAGGGATTGGAGTACAGAGGCAAACACTTTGGCCGGCACGGATGCACGCCCCTCTTTGGTGACGCGCGCTGGCACGCGCAATTCCACGGCGTGTTCAAGATTGGTCGCGGTCAGGGTAAGCACGTTCCCTTGTGCCGCTAGAAGGACGTGCCCTAAAATTGGCAATGCGGTCTGCTTGCCGGTAAACCGTTCGGCAATGACTGATGCGCGTTCCAAATCCGATTTTGTACAGGAGAATTTCATAATAGTAATAGATAATATAACTATACTTTATTATTATTGTTATTAGGGTCCTTATGGTATAGATTTTTCTGCAGTGTGGAAAGCGATATCTGCGTTAGCTATCAAACAATCAAACTCTTTTGTTTCTGTGGTTTACTTTTGGGAAAGTGGAAGAAATACTGGGGAAATCCGGAGGAAAGGATGTCTACACTATGAGGATTCTTTCCCTGATTGCTTTCAGCTCGTCTTCTAGGTCGGGATTTATCAACAGGTCTTGCGCAACTTTTTCACAAGAATGGATGACGGTCGTGTGATCCCTGCCGCCGAACTTGTCGCCGATGGACGGATACGAGGTCTTTAAGTTTTCACGCATCAGATACATCGCGATCTGGCGCGGGCGCACCACGTCTTTCTTGCGCGAGTGCTGAACCAAATCACGTTCACTGATGTCATAGAAATCAGCTACCACTTTCAAAATTTTCTTGTGCGAGAGAAACTTGCGTGGAGCCGCGGCGTGGCTGGCCACGATTTTGCGGGCCGCGTCCACGTCAATCGGAGCCGCCGAGAGTTTGGACGCCATAATAAGCTGATTGAGCGCGCCCTCAAGCTCGCGGATGTTGTTTTTTATCTTCTCGGCGATAAATTTAAGCACGTCCTCGGAAAGCGCGATCTCTTTGGTCTCGGCTTTGGTCTTAAGAATAGTAAAACGCGTCTCAAAGTCAGGGAGGCCCACATCCGCAATCATACCCCCCTCAAAGCGTGAACGGAGGCGGGATTCAAGCGTGGCGATCGCCTGCGGCGGGCGGTCGGAGGAAATGACAATCTGGCGGTTCCGCTCGTAGAGGATGTTGAACGTGTGGAAAAACTCCTCCTGCATCTTCTCCGTGCGGGCGATGAATTGGATGTCATCCATAATCAAAAGGTCCACGGCGCGGTATTTTTCCTTCAACGCTCCCATTTGTTGGTTTCGCAGGGCGTCCACGATCTCTCCCATGTACTTTTCCGACGGCACGTAGCGGACTTTGAGTGACGGGTGGTGCGTCAGTACCTCGTTGCCGATGGCCTGGATGAGATGCGTCTTCCCTAGTCCTACGCCGCCGTAGATAAAGAAGGGGTTGTAGGTCGTGCCGAGGTTTTTGACGACCGATTGGGCCGCCGCGTGGGATAATTCATTGAACGAGCCGACGATAAAATTCGCAAACGTATAACGCGGGTTGAGGGATGTCTCCGGATTTACGGACAATTCTTTTATAGACATGTCATCCGACATGAACGGGGACGGCATAGATGGGCGTTTGCGGCGCAAAAATCTGTCTTTGAACATAGAACCGGTGTTTTCCGGCTGGCCGATGACGTACGCGATTTCCTTGATATCCGTATCAATCTCCCGCATTGCGTGGAGTAGGGACTTGTGATACTTCTGCTGGAGCCATTCACGCACAAAACCGTTCGGCACGCAGATGGTCGCGGTGCCACCCGCCAGATCCATAACACCGGTGCCCTGAAACCACGTGAGGAAGTTCGGGCGGGAGAGGGCGGGCTCGATTTTCGAGAGCACTGCCTGCCACAGTTCGTGTTTCTCCATACCCTCATCAGAACTTAGACAATAAGTGATTATTATTATACACTATCCGTATCCGGGTGCTATAGCTTTGCACTGTGGATAGCATGTTGATTACCTGTGTATAGCTAATATTATGTCTTTCACATATCATCCATCAAAAAAGAAGCGCAGAAATACGCACGGCTTTTTAAAGCGCATGGCAAGCCCCACCGGCCGCGCCGTGCTGGCGCGTCGCCGAGTAAAAGGCCGCAAGCGGTTGGCGGTCTCCGCGTCGTCAGCAGGAAGGCGGGCATGAAGTCGTCGGGTAGATTGGGAAGGGGAGCTGATCTGGATCTCGTGCTCCAGCGTGGCCGGCGGCTGTCTCATCCTCTTTTTTCCGTCGCGTGGCGGGCCAACGGCACAAAAGGGCAGAGATTCGCTTTGATTGTGCCCCGCACGGTCGACAAGCGCGCCACGGTACGCAACCGTCTGCGCCGGCGCATGCGCGAATTCATGCGCGTACACGCTGGAGCGCTCGCTCCCCCGCGCGATATTGCTATAACCTGCCGCCGCGAGGCCTCGGCGGCAACGCGCAAGGCATTCTATGAAGCGCTTGAAGAACTTATCGCTCGTCTTGGGAAACAGTAGCGTCGGCCTGGCGCTCGGCGTGATCTGGCTATACCGGTGCGTGTTTTCCTTGGAGCACGGTATATTGGGGAGTATCGTGCGGCCGCTTCTGCCGTCTGGATTTTCTGCCGCGTGTCGATTTTTCCCTTCGTGTTCAGCGTACGCGGCGGCGGCAGTCCGTCAATATGGACTTTTGCGCGGTATAGTGGTATCTCTTGGGAGGATCGCGCGCTGTCATCCATGGCACGCGGGAGGATATGATCCAGTGCCGGAGTTGCGCGGCGTTGAGCGCGCGGTACGATAGGGAATTTGAAACCCTGTTTCAAATGTCCCCGCGAGACAGTGTCTCGCGTGCCGTGCGACAAACATAAAGGCAATATCTGCAGCGGTACGATGAATCCATTCATGTTTCTCTATACCGAATTTTTGTGGCGTCCTTTGTTCAACGCGCTGGTTTTTTTCTATACCATCCTGCCGGGCCAGGATTTAGGCGTTGCGATTATAGCGCTCACGGCCGTCATTCGCCTCATCCTCACGCCACTCCTCATAAAAGGACAGCGCGCACAACAGCGGCTCGCGGTAGTGCAACCGGAACTTTCACGCATCCAAGAGAAATATAAAGGCGACCGCGAGGGACAGGGCAAGGCGATGATGGATCTGTATGCCACCCACAGGATCAATCCACTCTCCGGATGCCTCGTGCTCCTTATCCAGCTCCCCATCCTTATCGCCATGCTCCAGGTATTTCGCCACGGGTTTGACCCCGCGTCCTTAGCATATCTCTATTCGTTTGTCAGCAACCCAGGGGCGCTGCGTCCTATTAGTTTTGGCGTGCTCGATCTCTCGCAGGGCAGTATATATATGGGTGTTGCGGCGGCGATAACGCAGTTCTTGCAAACCAAACTTGCCGCCGCTCCCGCGGGAAGCGCCGCTTCAAGTGTTCCGCAAGCGGGTACGGGTGATTTCGCCAAAGCGCTACAATGGCAGACCACATATCTGTTTCCTCTCCTCATTCTTTTTTGGTCATATTCGCTTCCATCTGCTCTTACGCTTTACTGGACAACGCTCAACACCCTTGGTATCGTGCAGGAAATTATTGTAGGTAAACGCATCACGCTATGGCCGATATGGAAGCAATCACCCACGAAGTAAGGGAAGTATTCGATCGATTAGGGTTTGGCGACGCTGTCACGGAAATCACGGCGTATCAGGGCACGACGAGCCGTATTGCGGTACATATACGCGGAGACGCCCGGATGTTGATCGGAGAACACGGCGCCAATCTTGCCGCGCTCGAGCACATCCTGCGCAAAATCGTGCAAAAAAAATTTGGTGTAGAACAGCGCTTCAGTTTGGACCTTAATGATTACCGCATGCGCCGCATGGAGGACTTGAAACAAGACGTGAAATCCGCGGCCAAAGAGGTACGGCTTTACCGCAGGCCAGTGCCCTTGAATCCCATGTCATCGTTCGAGCGACGCGTCGTACATCTCCTCCTCGAGGAGTATCCGGATATCACGACCGAATCCATTGGCCAGGACGAAGAGCGGAGGGTAGTGATAAAACCCTTCCCCTGACGATGACTATAACCATGACAACTTTATTCTCGTCAGTGTCATGGTTATCGGCATAGTCATGGTAACTTCAGCGTCCACAGCGTGCCGTCTCGCCTACTCACAAAAAATAGACGCTTTTTATCTTTGGTGGCCAGAATGTTTGCCATGTCAAAATCACCTTCATCAAAGATGGGGGTGACGGCACGCGTGGCGCGGTCAATACTAACAATACGGTCCGAGGGATTGAATACGCCGCTCAAATATGCGTCGGGCAATGGCGTGCCGGG
>Ga0154969_113_pt1 | contig 36475 bp, 37 predicted proteins | sample RifCSPhighO2_01_FD_105937 | JGI IMG/M metagenome (GOLD analysis project Ga0154969, IMG submission 105937) | Candidatus Sungbacteria bacterium RIFCSPHIGHO2_01_FULL_54_26 | reverse complement strand
CTGGGGACGTCAAGGGCGTTGACTAGGCCGAAAAGAAACGCGATCACCGAGATATTGAAAATGGTCGCCATGCCCGCGAGTGTCAGCACGCCGAGCATTGCGGCAAGGATCAAGGGCGCTACCTGCGTGATGTAGAGGAGGCCTTTGGTATTAAACCGGTCAACGACGACACCCGCGAACACGCCGAAAAAGAGCACGGGCAGGGAGGAGAGCGCCATCACGAATCCAACCCAGAACGCCGAGTGCGTGAGTTCAAACACGAGCCAGCCCTGCGCCACTTGCTGAAGCCATGATCCGGCGAGCGAGATAAATTGTCCGGTAAAATAAATGCGGTAATTGCGGTCTGCAAAAGCGGGAAATGCCGCGACGCCGCGTCGCAGAAACCTGCGCGGGATCGCGGCAAACGTCTCGGGCGCGGTGGTGAAAAGATAGTTGTTGAGATTTTTTATTTTACGAATCATATTTTGCGCAAACAAAAAACGCCTGTCGGGTTTTTGGTATGATACCATTCATGAGGTGGAGGCGCAATGTGCGCCACACTCTCTCTCTGTGCGCAGTTGGACTTTTTTTGTCTTTCGGTTATGGTAGAGCGACGGTAAAAACCTGTTCTTTGGAGGTGTATGATGGCTCCTTTTGTAGCGCGAATCCGGCTACATCTTATCAAGTCGTGTGCCGGAACGGATGTCCCGCAAGCGTATCTCGATGTTGACGGGTTTGTACACGATCGGGACTTGGTCCTTGTGGAACCAGACGGGCTATTTATGAGCCAGCGCGATTTTCCGCGAATGGCGCTTATCCGTCCTCATCTGGGACGCCTGGAAGCATTGGGAAGATTGCAGCATTCAGGCATACTTGTAGTGCGAGCACCCAGTATGCCGGATCTTTCTGTGGCTTTTTTCCATCATCAGAGCGATCTCAATATGCCTCGCACGGTACGCATACACGAAGACGACGGGTGGGGTTGCGATATGGGTCTGGAAGCCGCCGAATGGTTCGGTGCGTTTCTCGCAAACCCATGCGCACTTGTCCGCATGGTGCATCACGCGCGTCTGCATCACTCCAGCGTACTCGACGAGTCGTTTGAAGTGCGCGGGCAGGACGGATATCCGGTGCATATTCTGGGGGCGCCGTCGTGCGATGATCTCAATCATCGGGCGTCTGCTTACACGCCTCCGGAAAATTTTCGCGCAAATATTCTCATCGGTGGCATCAATCCCTACGAAGAAGATACATGGGTGGGCAGGCGCATTTGTATCGGCAAGGCGGTGATGCGCGTGGTGAAGCTCAATCAGCGTTGCCCTATTCCAACGGTTGATCAAAACGTCGGCGAGCTCGCAGATGATCCGTGGCGGGAAGAGCCCTTGCGTACGCTACTCACCTATCGGGAGGCACCCGAAGGTGGCGTTACGCTGGGAGTCAACTGCGTTGTGGATATCCCGGGAGATATTCATCGCGGCGACACCGTGGAGATCCTTGCGTAGCACGTTACCTGCATCGTTGTTGCTGTCTGTATCGGCCTCCGGCATCAAACGGAGGCCTTTTCTATTGGCGGCAAAGGTTGCGCCTCGGCAACAGAAAAAGCGCCGATGCGGGTGCGCCGCAGGTCCTTCAATGTTGCGGGCACGCCGAGCATGCGGCCGATTTCCTCGGCAACGGAGCGCGCGTACGTGCCGGATGCGCAATCCATCTCTATTTTCAGCACAGGATTTGCTATGGAGGCTAATCCTCCATAGCAAATATCTATGAATCTTAATGAGAAAATCTCCATTTTCCTTATTTTTGGCTCAAGCGCAATCCCCTTTCGCGCGTATGCGTAGCGCGGCTTACCTTTGTACTTGAGCGCCGAGTATGACGGAATAGGTAATGCAATTGAACCAATCATACCCTCCAATATGCGCTCGACTTGTCCAACATTGAATGTTGGACAAACAGATGTTTCGATAATATTGCCGGTGATGTCTCCGGTGTCCGTGCGCACACCGAGCAGAATATCCATGACATAGGTTTTTGGCAGTCCTATGTATTTTTGCAAATGCTTTGTTCCCTCGCCCACGCCTACGATAAGAATCCCCGTGGCGTTGGGATCCAGCGTTCCCGCGTGCCCCATCTTGCGCACACCGAGTGTCCGCCGAAGCATGCGTATGACGTCAAAGGACGTGATGCCTTTTGACTTGTCTATAAAAATAATCTGCTCCATGTTACTCTTGTTTCCAGGATATCGTTACACCCTATACTACACTCTTGCCATGAATACGCGCGTGATCGTGCTGGCCGCCGGAAAAGGGACGCGGATGCAATCCGACATTCCCAAAGTGCTCGTCCCTTTGGACGGCCGCCCTATGATCCAGTATCTTCTGGATGCGATACGGGTATCGGGAGCTGACCAGCGTCCGGTGTTGGTCGTGGGGCATCACGCCGATGTTCTCCGCTCGACGCTTGGTAACAGCTATGATTATGTCTATCAAAAAGAACAGCTCGGCACCGGACATGCGGTACAATGCGCCGAGTCCTTGCTTGCGGGTACCACGGACAATATCATCGTGCTCTACGGCGACCACCCGTTTGTGGGGGCCGATACGATCGCCAAGCTCAAAACCCTGCATGAACGCGAAGGATGCGCTCTCTCTATGATGACCAGTATCGTAGAAGATTTCAACGAATGGCGCGTGCCATTTGGTGATTTTGGCCGTATTGTGCGGGATGCGCAAGGCCGCATCGTCTCAATCGTGGAGGCAAAAGATGCGACGTCTGCGGAGCGGAATATCCGTGAAGTCAATCCCGCATTCTTTGCGTTCAAAGCGCCCTGGCTGTGGGAGAATCTGAAGAAATTGAAAAGCGACAACGCGAAAGGAGAATACTATCTCACTGATTTGGTGCACATCGCCATCACGGGCGGCGAATGCCTGGCCTCCATGCCGATCGACCCCGCCGAATCCATCGGCGTCAACACACCCGAGCATCTCACGCTTGTCAAAGCGGTTAAATAGAGACAGGGCGTCGCTTCAGCTCTGCCCTAAGCGACATTCTCGCGTGCCGCTAGTACGCGTTCATCAGCGACCGTCGGATGAACGCTTTTATTTTTTGTCCGGCCGGAAGATGCCGTATCTTCTGAACAAAGAAATGCCGCTCAAGCGGTATAAGCGCGCGGAGGATGCGCACGAGCTCCCGTGTGTCGGCTTTCGTAATATTCAGTTTGTTTTCGACACGATACGTCATGAAGAGCCGCAATAATTTCAGGAGATTGCTTTCAAGGGGCGTTCGGGGCTCCTGCCGGGGAAGAGAGAAATGGTTGTCTTTGCGCATCTTGGCGAGTGCGCTGATAAGCGCGCTTCTCTCCCCGTTCAGCGTATCTGCAAGAGCAATTCTTTTGAGCAGTACGGTGAACTGCCGGGTAAGATACTTTTTATCCAGAGTAACCGGAAATACATCGGCAGATAAGAAGCGCCTCTCCCAGCCCCTTTCCAAAAGCATCCGGGAAAAGATTGTATGGATATCTCGCGCGCGTTTGAGAATGGATTTTGTCGTGCGGACAAATGAGCGGCCGGCAGACGCGCGCGGCGGCCGCAGTGCCGCCAGATCGCGCCCCAACGCTTCATTGATGCGCGCCACATCCGCGCTCCGCGCTTCCAGAAATGCTCTATAATATCCTCGCGGTTCGTCATCCGCAATGTTCTTGTCGGAAAAGGTCTTATACAGCCGCGCATACGGCTGTGCGCCGCCACCGAGCAGGGTGCGGAATGCGGCATCCAGCGCAGTATCCCGCCCGAATACGTCAGGATTCTTGAGATATGATTCGAAAGTAAGATATGCAATGAAATTTGCGTAACACTCCCGCATGGGATTGATGAGGATGCCCGCGAGTGCCGCGCGGGCCTCGGATGATTGGGTGTTGAATGCGCCTATATGAAAGGTACCCAGAGGATGCGGGCAATCGTTTACCGGATAATTATCCCAGAAGATGATGTCTCGCTCCTTTCCTGCTATATGGCGCGCCTTGCGCATCAGGTCGGCTGAAATCGTTTTGGTGAAAATACTATTTCCGGTCCACAGTATCGGTATAGAAATATCCATGCGTGCGAAGAGCGCGGTCAGATAGGGCGTCGTGCGGCTGAAAGAATAATCCGGCGGGCAGAACCATAATCCGTCTATCTCTCCCGAAAGCCGCTGTCGGAGTGTATTCATGACGCGAGCATGGATGTCCCCTATACGCATGTCGTGCGTTGATCTCAATTTTGCTTCATCAAAGTTCAGGGCAAAAGGAATCTCATCGTAGAGGATGCAAAAATATCGCACCCCCACCGCGTGCAATTGCCGAATCTTGCGAAGTATGGAATCGATGTATCCGTCAAAAGCACTCTCGACCGCGTTCAAGACAAAAGGAGGATTGAATCCATACACGAACGTAAGATCGTATTGCTTACAGCGTTTCACCGCATGCTGGAGCTGGCGCACTTTTTCTTTGGGGTACATCCGCAAAGGATGCGCGACGACCCACGGGTCGCTTTTGGGCGCATAAAAATACGTATTCACGCGCGGGCAATGTGTGTGTATGAAATCGAGCGTTTTGAGGCGCTCTCGCTGGGTCCAATACGGAAGCGGTTCTGAAAAAAAACCTTCAACGACGCCGTAGTGTTTCTGCATGTATATATCAATAGGATGGTGTATGTGAAAAGGTGAGAGCCGGATTCAAAGAACGTAATGTCCTATTCGAATCCGGCCCGGGTGTCGATGAGCGTCTGTAAAGACGCAAGATGGGGGGTCAGTCCGTCTCTTGCTGACGGCGGACCCATAAGAGCAGGCCATCGGGGTTGCCGATGGTGATCTCCGCCACGCGGAGGGTGGGATCTTCGTCGCTGGGGACCATTCGTAAAGTATAATCCCGCGCGCCGATCCCTATATCGCGGAGAACGGCGGGAACGGCTTGCGAGAGCAGAGACGGCGGGAGAGGGAACGCCACCAAACTCTCATTTACGAGGTGAACGAGGAAAGCGGCATTCGGTTCCGTGGTGCGGTATGCGCCCATGTCGGGCAACGCACCGTGCGTGCCAGGGCCACTGTAGCCCATATAGTCCCATTGGCGGACAATGGGCAGGCCTTCGGCATACAGTGCCCACAGCGCGCGGCGTGAGCTGGATGTTACGGTTACATCGTGCTCGCGCCATCCGAAACACAGCGCGCCGTAATTTTCTGCACGACGTCCGTCCTCCCACAGGCGTTGCATGATGTCGTAATCCTCGCCATGCGCGAGCGGGTGGTAACCGCCGACACGGCGGTACGCGCTGTCGCGGATCGAGACGTTCGCCAATACGCCACGCCCGAAGTTTCGGGCAAAGACGACTTCTTCGAGAATATGCGTAGACATGCACCTACCTCCGGCCGCTTCCGCAATAATACGCTTATTCGCGTATTTCGGCATAAGGCGCATTATGGCATCTCCTACGATGAGCGCCGGTACTTCTCGGGTTGGGATAATTGGATGATCCCAACCAAGTTGTCCGATGCAGGCATCAGCGCCCGTTTTCTGCAGGCGTTGCAGATGCGCTTGCACGAGATGCGGGTGCAACCAAACCATATCCGCGTCGGTGACGACGTGAACAAGGTCATTGATGCCCGCACGCCGTGCGCGTTCACTGACTACGGCATGGAGCAGTCCGCGGATATAGCCAATCGTGACTTTATCGCGCGGAATCTCACTGACCAGCATGTGCAGATGTGCCATACGCTCTTGGGCGTACTTGGCGATCTGCAGAGTGCGGTCGGCATGCCTGCCTTCGGGACGATTGAGAAACAGCACGATCTCGAAATTATTTCCGTGCTGCATCTCCAACTGCTCTAGCGTATGGGGTAGTGTCTCGGTCTCCTGTTCGCCAAAAGCGGCCACGGGTATACAGATTACGGCGCGCGTTCCGTGGCGCATCGGCGGAATCTGTTCAAGAAGTTCTGGCAGAAAGGAGGGCGTCTCTGCCCTTGCCAGTTCCTGCTGGATACGGGCGAGTCGCCGCGCAGCATCGCTGCTGATATTCATGGTTCTCCCCCTGCGTATGAAAGGAACGGTATGCGTGCGTGTCCCTGAAAAGATGAGGGACAGGCGTTCAATAAAACATAGGGTACCCGATAAAAGTAACCTTGGAAAGCGCTCCCTGCTACCTGATAAACCGATCTGCGGCGGCAAGGGTCGGCGCAACGGCGAAAGCATGCGTGCTGTACTCCTGCGCTTTTCGCCGCCTGACCTGTATTATTTGCACGCGCGGCATGCTTTTTTTCACCTCTTCCAGTACCACGCTTTTGTCATCAATAAAAAAAATCTTTGCCTTTGCACCGGCATACGCCGCGATGCGTCTGATGAAGGGGGATTTCGTCCCTTCCCCCACCACGATCTTTCTCATGAAGGGCGCCACGCCGCTATGCGCTATTTTTCTTTTTTGGAATCTATCTCCGTTTGAGGCAATCGCGAGCGCGTGTCCTTTCTTTTTCCAGCGCGAGAGAAAGGGCAGTGCGTCCCGATAAAGGTAGCGATGCGATTGCGCGAACAGCGCGTTCATCGCGCGATTGAGCCCCGATATATCGAGCGAAGGCATACTGCCGCGAAGAATCGCAACGTGCCGGTTGTGGCGATGTCCCCCATATCTCTCCTTCATCTGTGCGTATGTGCGCCCGTAAAGGCGGCGCGATACCCCGAAACGCGCGAATACGGCCGCGCAATCTTTTCTGAAGCGCGCGTCATTAAATAATACGCCATCGAAATCAAGGATGATCATAGGCATCGGATGATGGCGGCAGCAATGCGGCCGGCATCGTGGAGAAAAGGATTGCGCCGAGATGCGATGGGATCTGCGGCGCCGGAAACTTTGAGTGATGCGGCGGCAAGGCGCGCGCCGGCATACGTGATGCCTTTGCTCCTCTGCGTAGGCGGCCGCACGGGTGCCGCCGCCACTTTGCCCGCGCGGCCGGATACCGGCAGAGGCGCTGTATTGTATAGCACATGCGTAAACGCGTCATGACCCAAGCGGCGGTCGAGAACATCGAGAAAATCGGATACCGAAAAATCGTCGGTGTGCCCCCGTTGGGTCGCGAGGTTTGCAACATATATTTTCTTGGCGCGGGAGGCGGTAAATGCTCTGCGTATCTCCGGCACAAGGAAATGGGGCAGGATGCTTGCGTACAGATTGCCAGGCCCCACGATGATGGCATCGGCTTCGCGCAATGCCGCAACCGCTCGCGGGTTTGCCCTGATGTGCAGTGGTGCAAGGACGAGTTTTTTGAGGGATGTGCTGATGGTGCGTGCCAACGTAATCGCCGATTCCCCGCGCAATGTCCTGCCCGCCGAAAGGTGCGCTATGAGGGTCGTCGGCGTCAACGTCATGGGAATGAGTACTCCCTTGGCGTTGAATATGCGGGCCAGCATGTCCATTGCCTGCTGTATTGAGCCGTATCGCTCATAGGCGGATGCGATGAGAAGGTTGCCGATGGCGTGCCCCCGAAAGGGCCCTTTTTGGAAACGATAATTGAGATGTTCGGCGCCAGCATCCCCGAGAGCCGCCAAGCATTGGCGCAGATCGCCGGGCGGCGCCATGCCGAATGCTCTACGCAGGATACCCGATGAACTGCCGTCATCTGCGGTGTTGATAAGTGCGGAAAGAGACAGAGGATATTTTCTCAATCCGGCAAGCACCGTTGACGTACCCGTGCCTCCTCCGATTATCACTATCTTTGTTGTCATAGATTTTGCGATATCTCAATACAACGCTTTTGTGAGAGAAGCGGTTACTCGCAGGGGCACTCTTCAGCCATTCTCATTACCCTCTTTATCGAGGGTGAGACAGACGGAGTTGATGCAATAGCGCTGGCCTCCTGTGTCGGCAGGACCATCATCAAACACGTGCCCCAAGTGCGAGTCGCAATTTTTGCACCGCACCTCGGTACGGCGCATACCATGACGCATATCTTCTTTTAGTTCGACGTGTGCGAGATTTGCGGGCTCGGTGAAGCTTGGCCATCCGGTGCCAGAGTCAAATTTCGCATCCGAGGAAAAAAGCTCGGCTCCGCACGCGCGGCACCGATACATGCCTTTTTCTTTGGCGTGCACGTATTCCCCGCTAAATGGCGTTTCGGTCCCCTTTTCTCGCATGACGTGATATGCCTCGGGTGTGAGTTCCTGCTTCCATTCCGCCTCTGTTTTTTCTGCGTGGCCATTATCCATGACAATCATCATACACAACTTTTGTACGGCCGTACAAAAGTTGTGTATGCAGTTTTCCACTAAGGTTTGAGTTTGTCCTTGAATTTCTCCGCAAATTTTTGGAATTTTGGTGTGATGACGAGCTGGCAGTACGGCGCGTCTTTGTTGCTCTTGTAGTACTTCTGGTGATACTGCTCGGCAGGGAAAAATGTTTGGAAAGGCGTGATTTCCGTAACAATCGGATCTTTGAATTCGCCTGACGCCGCGAGTTTTTGCTTTGACGCTTCTGCCGCGCGTTTCTGGGCTTCGTCGTGGTAAAAGATGACCGAGCGGTATTGCGTGCCCGTGTCTGCCCCCTGGCGGTTCATGGTCGTGGGGTCGTGCGTGGCCCAAAATACTTCCAGAAGGTCGTCATAAGCAATTTTCTCCGGATCATACGCGATCTGCACGGCTTCTGCGTGTCCGGTGGCGCCGCCCGATACCTCCTCGTACGTAGGCCTGTCTTTGGCGCCTCCGGTGTAGCCCGGGGCTACGGACAGCACGCCGTCCAGCGCGTCAAACACGGCTTCCGTACACCAAAAGCATCCTGCGGCGAATGTGGCATACGCGGGCTTATCCATGTGTCCATTCTATACTCTTCCAGCATATCACCCAAACGCCTAGACAAAACACCTTTTACCCATCCGTAGTTGTATATTATACATTTGGAGATCATTGACAATGCAGGTCTTCAGGAAGACAAATATCAACATCAGCCCGTGAGGTGTTCCGTATGGCTACGATATATGGACATATTCCCACACCCGTCAATGTATTGTTGGACATTGATGATACCCTGTATCATCAGCCCCAGTATCGTTCATCTGGAGGTAGAGCTGAAATAGTCGCCATCGCCCATTTTCTCGAATGCGATACCAAAGAAGCAGAAGCATATATTCGCAATCGCAGGAAACATATCAGGCGCATGACTGGTGTTGATGCAACACTCACGCAGGTGGTCTACGCTTTGGGTATGCCTGCAGACGAATGGAACAGAGTTCGGTGTAGCATATGGAAGCCCATACACTGGCTTTCCAGGGACACTGCGTTATGCCAGGCGATTCAGATGTTTGTGTCACATCCGCGTGTCCATTATGTGGTATGCGGGACAAATTCTCCTGTGGCCGTGGGCATCGAAACTCTGGCGATACTCGGATTACCAGACACGTTGCGCGTTTTTGGTCCCGAAAGTTTCTCCTGTTCAAAACCAAATCAGGGTTTCTTTTTGGGTATTGTGCAGGCCGTGCACAGTGACGTATCCGAATGGATATCTATCGGCGATCGAGAAAGTAGCGATTGCGATCCTGCTTTGGCTGCTGGATTTGCGGGAGCAATCCTCATCCAAGGACGGGACGACTTGATAAAAACCATCCACATGTTAGGAGAGTAACCATGAAGCACGGAACACTCACAGATATGATTCTGTCGCATCTAGTTCCCGGCGAAATACGCATCTTGGGCGTCACCGGACAAGCAGGTGCCGGCAAGACCAGCCATATCGCGCCTATGATTCAGAGCATTGCGGCGAGCAAGAACTACTGGGCCGCTATTCTGCCGTTAGATGCATTCTTCAAGTTCTCCAGCGAAGAGCGTTCGCAATGGCTTGCCGAAGGCGAGGCCTCGGGAGAGGAGGAAGCCGCACGCCGCCGCGACCAAATGACATGGTGGGACTTCCAAAAAGCCGAGGATGTACTTAGGACTTTGCATGAGGGGAAGCCGGTTAACATGACCGGCGTTTACAACCGCGCTGACAAAGGTCGCCTTACCGGCACGATCGAGATCACTCCAGAAGAAAAAGGAGGACTCCTCATTTTTGAGGGAGTTGCCACTGCGCATCTGGCGACGCTCCATGCCGTGTTCTATGTCCATGCGCCTTCCGTTGTCCGTCTTGACTCATTGCTTGAGCGCGATAAGCATCGCGACCGGGAAGAAGCGTTGAAGCGCTTCGCCCTCACCGAGGCGTTTGAGCAGAGATACTTCCAACTTCACTGGAAGCATATAGATGTGTGCGTAGACAACAGCCGGAGGAATGGTGTCATGCCGGGCGATTTGCCCATCTTCCCCAAACCGGAAAGTTTTAAGTTTTCCTAGGTCTTTGTAGTCCGATACAGAAGCAGACGAGTCCTCACCGATTCGTCTGCATTTTTTTGTCTGCGTGAATGGCGATAATGGGCGCAATCTCTGCCAATGCATGCACGACCGTATCTGCACGATCGAGGTCTCCAAGGGATGTATATGGATGCGCGATGCCGATGCACCTCATACCCGCATTCTTGGCCGATGCAACGCCGTCTTTTGAATCTTCGATGACAATGCATGCAGAGGGAGCAACAGCAAGGCACTGGGCGGCTTTAAGGTAAATCTCCGGATCCGGTTTTTTCTTAGTGATGTCTTTAAGTGAGAGCATTACGTCAAATAGTGACTCAATGTCCAGCCATGCGAGAACGGTGCGCATCATTTGCTCTTCATTCTGTGTCGTGAGGCCTGTCTGCCATCCACGCATCCGCAATGCTTGTATAAGTTCTTTCCCGCCGAAGGCCTTTTTTATATAGGTATCTGGGTGGGCATTGAATTGTTTGCGTTTGAATGTGGTTAATTTTTCCGTGTCTACCACGCTCCTCTGCTCTGCGGTAAGGGCGTCTTGCCAAAAATCAGCGGACTTGCGTCCCGCTTTTAATTGAAATGCGCTGTCCGGCAGTATAATACCGTAATGCTCCTTGAGATATTTCTGATAAAATTGAAATGTCTCATGCTCGGTCTCAATAAGCACACCGTCGAGGTCGAATAGTACGGCTTTTAGATTGTCTCGAGAAATCTCGCGCCGTATTGACAAATTCATATTTCTATCCTATTCCCCTATTGGTAGTTTGACAAGTTTTTGGTTCAAAGGTTTCCATGTCTTTGTCGATTGTCTGTTCTGTATTTGCGAATAACTCGCATTCATGATAGGGTGGCCGTAGTATGTCTCATCACCGCATGTATGCATCTGCAGCTTTTTTCGGGGTTCTCGTGATCTTCGCGGTTTTTCTCTCGTTCCGCAAGGGCGGATTGATTCTCATCACATCACCGGCCGAAAATACCGGGCGTATTCGCGTGGTTGCGACCTTTTTTCCGCTCTATGATTTTGCGCGCGTCGTGGGCAAGGATAAGATCGAGCTTTCCCTCTTGTTTACCCAGACGCCGGAAGTCGCGTCATTCGCGCCCGGCGACATACAAAAGATCAGTCAAGCGGATATCGTTATCAAGAACGGCCTGGGTCTTGAGCCCGTACTCGACGACCTGCTTGCGGCGAGTGATAATAAAGGGGTTACGGTCGTGGATACGAGCGCAGGAGTGCGTCTGCTGGATTCTGCCGAGCCGGAAGAGCACAAGGGCGCTGACCCGCACATCTGGCTTAGTCCGCACAACGCCATGGTCCAGGTTAGCGCTATCCACGACGCGCTGGTTGCGGCAGACCCCGCAAACGCCGCATTTTATCAAAACAATGCCATGATATATATTGAGGAATTACGGCAACTCGACCGCGCTATCGAAAGCGATATTGCGCGATTCTCTCGCAGAGATTTTGTGGCATTCCACTCGGCATTCCGATACTTTGCCGAGCGGTACGGCCTGCGGCAGGTTGCGGTCATTGAAGAATTCCCCGGCAAAGAGCCATCGCCGCGCTACATTGCCGATGTCATACGGACGATTCGCGATACGGGCATAGCGACGATCTTTGCGGAGCCGCAATTTTCTCCCCGCATTGTGGAAGTGATTGCGCATGATCTAGGTCTGAAGATCTATACGCTCGACCCCATTGAAACAGGCGATCCTGCAAAGGACTCATATCTGTCCCTCATGCGCCGCAATCTTGACGTGCTCAAAGAAGCCATGCAATAATCCCTCACCCTTCGCGCATATGTTTTATGTTTATGTACTTCGGTCAGAAAAGAATGGAAGTCACTACATAGGTTTTGCCGTTGATCTTAGAGAAAGATTTCAAAAGCATAGCAAAGGACTCGTGAGATCCACAAAGAATTTACTGCCGATAAGCTTGATTTATTATGAAGCATATCGATCAAAAACCGATGCACTTATTCGCGAAAAACGATTGAAGCATTTTGCTAAGGGTTACGCATCGCTAAAAAGTCGATTGAAATATTCTTTAATGCGCGAAGGGTGAAGGATGGAAAACGCAATTTCTGTAAAAAATCTCAACGTCGTATTGAATGGTCACCGCGTTCTTGCGGATGTGTCTTTCGACGTATCTGCCGGAAGCATTGCCGCAATCGTGGGGCCCAATGGTTCGGGGAAGACCACACTCATGAAAGCAATGCTCGGCCTTATCCCCTATCAGGGGGAAAGCGCGGTGCTCGGCGTGCCGTCTGCCGCGCTGAACCAAAGGGTAGCGGCGCGCATCGGCTATGTGCCCCAGCGTCTTGATTTTGACCGCACGATGCCCGTTACCGTGGCAGAACTCTTGGACGTGCATCTGCTTGACCGGAGTCGGAAAAACGCGGCTCACGAAGCACTTTCTGCTGTGGATGCCAGAGACCTCTTGCCCAAGATGATCGGCGTACTGTCCGGCGGAGAATTCCAAAGGGTTCTGCTCGCATTGGCTCTCCTAAATAAGCCGGATATTTTGTTTCTGGATGAGCCGGCCGCGGGCGTGGACATAGAGGGAGCGGCGGAATTCTATGCGCGCCTGCAGGACCTGCGCGCGCAGAGGCACATCACCATCGTCATGGTGTCGCACGATATGGATGTGGTATTCCGTCATGCGACCACGGTGCTGTGCATCAATCATGTGCTCGTCTGCCAGGGCGCGCCGTCTGATGCGCTGACGCCCGACACCATGCACGCGCTCTACGGCCCCGAACACGCATTATATCCGCATAAGGAAAAACGATGAACATTGAAATTCTGCAATTCGCGTTTATGCAAAGAGCCCTGGTCGCTGGTGTCCTAACCGGAGGCGCGCTCTCTTTGCTGGGCGTATTCGTGGTCCTGCGCAAATCCGCGTTCTTCGGCGATGCGGTGGCGCATTTTGCGTTTGCGGGCGTGGCCCTGGGTTTTTTGCTGGCCGTGCATCCCATTGCCGCGGCAGTTGCGGTGTCTGTGGTGTTGGCGCTAAGCATCGGATATATCCAGCAAAGGGCCCCGGCCCAGGCCACTGATACCCTGATCGGCATTTTTTTCTCGGGCGCGGCGGCGTTCGGCATATTTCTCATAGGCCTCCTGCGTGGATATCGCGCCGATCTTTTCCAGTTCCTGTTCGGCGACATCATCGCCATCGCGTACGCGGACGTTCTCTTCGCTTTGGCGATTTCCGCCGCAGTGCTGCTTATCTTTGTATTGCTGTGGCGGCCGCTTTTCAAAATCACATTCAATCGCGAAGTGGCGCAGGTATCGGGCGTGCCCGTCGCGCTCTATGACTATCTTTTTCTCGCGCTCCTGGCCGCAGTAACGGCCGTGAGCATCAAAATTATAGGCATTATCCTGGTGCCCGCGCTTCTGGTGGTGCCCGCGGCCGCGGCAAAAAACATCAGTAAAAGTTTTCGGCAGATGGTGGTGTATGCCTGCGCCTTTGGCGTTGCCAGCGTCATCGCAGGCCTTGTCGGCTCTTTTTATCTCAACACCGCCGCAGGAGCCACGGTAGTGCTTGTCAGCATTCTCTTTTTCGCCGTCACGTTAATGGCGCGCCGGATTTCATCGCACTAAAACATCCTTATAAACTCCAGTTTATAAGGATGTTTTTATCTTTCAGAGTTTTCAGGCAAGTTCAATGCGCTTGAATCCTTCGGCATAGCGCATGCGGCCTCTTTTGCCAAGCATGCCGCCTCGCTCACGCATCCGTTTCAAGCCATCAGGACTGACCTGGCTCTTATGAGCTTTCAAGGCGGCTATTTTTTTATCTATGGTTTTGCTGATGTCCTCCAGGTGCGTGGGCTCGTCAAAGGATACGAGGAACAGGGTCGGGGTTTTGTGGGGCTTAAGGCCCTGCTTTTCATGCTGGGGGAAATTGAGGCGGTCGCGCGCAAGCGGAAACACGGCATCTACCGCGGCAGTGGCCGCGGCACGGTGATCGGAGTGATTGATGAATCCGCGCGTGAGCGAATATAAAAATGCGGGGTCAAGCGTGATGACCACATCTGGTCGCACTCTGCGGATCACGCGGACGATTTCTTCTTTGAGTTTCAAATCAACGACAAGCTCTCCATCGGGGCGCCCCAAAAAGATGGCCTCTTTCACGCCAAGGATTTTTGCCGCATCGCGCTGTTCCTTTTCCCGCAGTACAGCCAGACGCTTGGGCGTCATGGCAGGATCATCCGACCCCTTGCTTCCGTCCGTGCAGACGAGATACGTAATCTCTGCTCCCTGTGCCGACCATTTAGCAACCGTACCCGCGGAGCTGAAGTCCATGTCATCGGGATGCGCGAATATTGCAAGCACGCGCCGTGGGGTTTTGATATCTTTTGTCATAGGAAAATATTAGCGATAGGTAATGCGAAGACCTAGGATGTTGAACGCGGTACTCAAAAGGGCCTTTGCGCTGGTGATATTCTTTTTATTTTTTGCCTTTACTGCTTCCTGTGCGACTTGCTCCATGACACGCAGAGCCTTGGGCGTATCCATATCATCATGCAATGCGTGGTAAAACATGCTCTCGTACTTGGAAACAAGAATCGGCTCACCAAGAGCAGATTGCGCGCGCCATACCTGTTGGAAGATCATATCCAATACTTTCGCTTTGTCCATATCCTGCTCGAAATATTCAAATGAAGATCGGTAGGGATGCGATAAAAGGTAGATACGCACGGCGCTGGCAGTGTAGCGTTTTTTCAAGTCCTCCACGAGCACCAGATTTCCGAGGGACTTTGACATTTTTTCTCCTCGGTATTTCAGCATGCCCGCGTGCATCCACCATCGGGCGAACTGTTTTCCATTCGCAACTCGGGATTGCGCTTCTTCACTCTCGTGGTGCGGGAATATCAGATCCCCTCCTCCGCCGTGAATATCAACGGCGTTGCCGAGATATTTGGTTGCCATGGCACTACACTCAATGTGCCAGCCGGGACGGCCGCTCCCAAACGGAGATGCCCACGAAGGTTCGCTTGATTTTTTCTTCTGCCAGAGCACGAAATCAAGAGAATCTTTTTTGTTCGGGTCTTTGGGATTATTGCCTCGCTCATTGGCGAGCGCCAGCATCTGTCTGTATGACAAGCGGCTTAGCGACCCATAGGGTTGGTCTTTGCGCACTTCAAAATAGACACTACCGCCTTTTTCGTATGCGATCCCCTTGTGCAAAAGTTTTTTCGTATATGTGATGATCTCCGCAATATGATCCGTGGCGCGCGGGTACATGTCCGGCGGTATGTTGCCGAGCCACGCGGTGTCGTCCAGAAATTTTTGCGCGTTTTCCTCTCCCAGTTCCCGCCAGTCCTTTTTCTCTTCTCGTGCGCGTTTGAGAATATCGTCGTCAACATCCGTCAGGTTCTGCACGTACGTCGTGCGGTATCCCTCATGGCGCAAAAACCGCCCCAGCACATCAAAGAACGTATACGTAAACGCATGCCCCAGGTGCGTCACGCTATACGGCGTAATCCCGCACACATATATGCCGATCCGTCTGCCCTGCGCGAAAAACGTTTCTTTCTTTTTCGTCCGCGAGTTGTAGAGGCGCAATTTTCCCACAGGCCTATACTATCTCAAATAATTTCTTCTTTCCAGTTATGCCCCGGATGAGGCATATATGAGAGAGTGAGATACCAAGATACTTCGCGTGGACGCGAACTATGGCGGCGTTGGCGCAGCCGTCCTGGACGGTTTTGGGCAAATCGATGATGTCGCTTGACGGGGAACACGGCTTTCACGAAGTCGGTCTCTGTGAGGGGCCATCATTTGCGTCGGCAAAGGGAAAGCCCTGATGGCGCCCATGTCGGCGACTTGCCGAACATGATCTTGGGACATGACCCGCCTGTCCCCATAGCATTTTTACTTCAGCAACTCAATCAAAGGTCCAAGGACCGTACTGACGAGAAGAGAAAGAGGCAGTGAACTTGAGGGGGCCGAAGACGGCATAAACTGCTGGCATGCAGGATCCATGTAATGAGCCGTGCAGTAAAACGTGCACTCTTCGGGAGTTTTACAGCCGCCGGGTCCGATGAACGTCGTTGGCGGCTGGCTTGGTTGCGAAGACGCGGGAGGCGGATACTGCGGATAATCTTGTGGCAGTTCCCGATTCGTGCGTCCGTAGTCGGTGGCGCACTTGCCTATACTGCCCGCCTCAAAGAGATCCCGTACCTCTGATGCGCCAAGCGCTCTACTGTACACGGCGATCTCGTCAACCTGGCCGTGGAAAAATTCCGTAACGCCGAAGCGATCATCCCATGCCCCGATCGTAAACGGGGTCTCGCTCGTTGAATTGGCGTCTGCGGCTTGCCTTACAACAGTGCCTTGTTCTCGGCCGTCCATGTATAATTTTACGGCTCCGGAATCATCTCTCACAGCAACGGCATGTTGCCAAACCCCCGCCCTGACGGGCGCGGTAACGAAACTCTGACCTTCGGGACCGGTCGTTGCTCCCACGGAAAACTCCAGTGCCCCGGCGCCTACTCTCAACCAGTACCCCGAACCGGGACCGCTCCCCGGATAATTTGATTTTCTGATAATGTTGTTTGCCGAGGTTCCTCCGCCGCCATCCCAATTAAACCATGCCTCCAACGAAAACGGGCCGGCCCCGAAGTTTAAGTGCGCTTGATTCCCTATGCTGATGCGCCCGCTTGATCCATCAAACCCGAACGCGCCTCCGACTTCCATAGGAACAATAATGACCCCGCCGGATATGGTTCCACTGCTCCTGCCGATTATATCCGGCACAGACATCCCGGACGCCAGGTCAGCACTCCACCAGCCGACGAGACCCGAAGGGGGCGGAACGCAACTTGAGATCGGGGGAGGCGGCGGCGGTTGATCTCCGATTCCTCCGCCCGGTGGCGCAAAACTCTGACACGCTTCCGGATTGTTTTGGCAATACGCAGTGCATGCGTCAATTGATTTACAGCCGCCGGGACCCGCAAATCCCCCTTGCTCTCCCGGGCCACCGGGACCCCCATGACCGCCGCCGAATGACGCCTGCAGTTCTCGGAAACACACCTCCAAATCGCTGAAATTCACCCTCTGGTCAAATTCGCCGCTCTGAAGTTTTGCGAGCCCCTCTTCGCCGACAACATCTTTAATACACTGTGCCGCTTCGGGTGGAAGAGTATTCAGCTGTTGGCCTATCTGGGAGGTTATCTGGCCGAAGCAGGATTTCATTTTACTTTCAAGAGAGCGGTCGAAAACCGGCTCACCAGCCAGCATTTTATTGAAATTTTCTTCCCCGGCCGCGTCTTTCGTGCACTGGACGGCTTCCGGAGGCATTTTATCCAACTCGTCGCGAAAACGAGTCATCCCCTCGCGCATCTCCTTGAGCTGGTCCTCGTCAATAAGCCCGTGTTCCTGGGCGAAACGGAAACATTCATCGCTGTTATTTTGGCAGTAGGCCTCGCACTGCTGTTTACTCCGACAGCCGCCGGGGCCTTTCCCCCCTACTTTTCTCGCCATCGCGGCATCTTCATCGGATATGACGCCCGCCTTTTGGGCAAAAACGATGCATTCTTCGGTATGACTTTCTTCGGCACAGTACCTCTCGCATTGTTCTTTTGACGCACAGCCGCCCGGACTTTCGCCTTTTTGCATCAGCGTCATAAACTTCCGCGCCTCCTCAATCTCCTCTTTGGGCATCAGACCGCTTTCTTCGGCAAATGCCAGGCATTCTTCCATGTGATCGGCCACACTGCAGTACAATTCGCAGGTATTTCTATCCTTGCAGTCGCCGGGGAATTGCTTCCCTGTCTTTACCAGTTCCTGGAATTTCTTTGCTTCAGCAAGCTGGGCAGGCGAGTAATATCCCGTTGTATCGGCAAAAGCGATGCATTCATCCAGATGCTCCACCGTATTACAATAGGTCTCGCAGGAGGACCACGAATCGCATCCGCCGGGACCGTTCTGTACGTTCAAAAATTTGTCGGCCGCGTGCTCCGCGTCCTCTTCGGAAATCAGATGGTGCTTTTTTGCAAAAGCGAGACACTCTTTCGCGTGATCTGCGTTGTCGCAATACGATCGGCACTCTGCCTCACTTTGACAGGAGCCCAATGCGGGAACCGGATAGCTGATGGCGTCCCCCGAAAGCGGCTCCTCCGCTTTCTCCTCTTTTGGCGGCGGAGGAGGCGGGGCTTCTTGTTTGACCACGGTACTCTTGGTCGTTCCGTTGACAGGAGGAAGAATTTCAAGCTCGGTCTTATTGTTGTTGCAGTCAATCACATACGCAGGCATGACTGGCGTAAAGTGATCAGGATCAAGAAAACGCACGTTGTTGTTATTGAAGGCACGGGGACAGCCGCTTAATCCCCCGCCATAGGAGAAATCGCCTACCAGCGAGAGTGAAAACTCCTGAACGCCGTCTGGATCTCTGATCGTGAAAGTAAAGAGCCCGGAAACGGTATCTTTCTTAAGGCCGATGGAGGCATCATTCGCCGCCGCATCCACTCGGGTGAGTGCGAAGCTGAACACCAAAGCGCAAGCCAGCATGCTTGCGAATAGGAACTTTATGCTCCTCACGGAGAGAATGGTTCCGCTCATCTCAAAGGATTACGGTATTTGAAAGGATTCGCGCGATCAAGAGGATTTATCTCCGGAACCTTTTCTCCCTGGTTTGTCTGGATTTCCGGCACCGACTCGCTGACGGTCTTTGCCGTTTCAATGACGCCTTTTTCCTCCGGGATTTCAGTTCTTTTTTCCGTCCAATACCAAAAACCGAATCCGCCCGCAAGAGCCGCTGTGACGATGATCACGGGAATGAGTGTCTTCTTGTCCATAACCCGCGTTACCAATAGTAACTCTATCATACCATGTCTGACCGTTGCGGCGAACGGCGGTTATCCCCACCCGTTTTACAGGGCTCCCGAATTAAAACCGTCTCAAACTTTTGACATTATTTTGCCACACCTGATACACAAATCCAAGAGCGGAGGCAATATCGTGCTTGTGGGAGGATGCGCGATTGATGAGAATCCCGAAAGGGAGTATAATCCAAACATGAAGACACCCGAACAACAACTTAACATGCCTCCAGAACCTGAAAGGCAGACAGAGATACCAACCTCTCTACAGTCCGAGCCCGTCACGGAGCCGTCAGAAAAGCCGTGGCAAACTATTGAACAGATCAAGCAAACTTTGTTTGACCCTCATATTATTTCGAAAAAGCACGATCACGAAGGAAGAATGGCCACGGCTTCAGAAATTACTCGCAGGAGACATGAGTCGCAATCTCTCCGTGTTGATATTGGTGGACGGGAAAATACTTTGGCGCAAATTGAGCAACAGACTTCGGTATTAAGCGCGTTGAAAGCAGAAAAAATTATCGTCCTCGAGCAAAGAACGGAAAATGTATTGGTGCGACTCAAAAGTATCCTCAACATCAAAGATCGATCTGTTGGTGCGCTGGAAACAGAAATAGGTTCTCTGACAACCGAAATAGAAACACTTGTTACGCAAACAGAGGAAGCACGAATGGAACTAGCGATGTTGAGACAACCACAAGAGAATATCCCAGACCCTCGAAAATTACTTGAAGCGTACTACGAGAAAATGGAAACTGTCCCGCTTACCAATACGGAGAAGCGGGAATTGCTAAAGCCGGAAATGCTGGTTGAACTCTCCACGGAAGAATACATTGCTCTATGGCGCAGATTAAATCCGCACTTCCTCTCGCATGTTACGCGGCAGGGTTTCCGAGACCATAATGCTATGGTTTATCACTCCGCCGGACTTCAAGAATTCCACAACGGACTCGTAAGCGTCCTGGAAGATGAAAAAATACTCCGCCCCCCAATCGCAGTGCACGAAGGGTTGCGTTCAAGGGATGAAGCGACGGTAAAGAGGTTCTTGGATGACTGGGTACTGCAGGCGGAAAACGAAGAAGAAGCAAAAGACAGACTCAACCGACTATTACATTTTTCATTCGCTACCGCGCCAAAATATCCAGATCAAACCGCAGTACATTTTGCGGCGCAAATAGTCGCGGATGGTTATTACGGCGGAGAAAGAAACAATGAATCCTTTTTTATATATCCGTCTGATATTCTTGCATCACAACATCATTTTGCTTTCAATGGTTGGGAAAAAGATTTTACCCAGCCGCAGAGCGAAACGAAATGGAACGATGTTTTTATATGGCCTTCATCGGTAGATAACCCGGGCGTTCTCGTTGACGCTGGCATGGTTTTCTTACCCGAAACTACACTCGTTGATCCAGAAACGGGATCAAAATACACCTCTGAAATGAGAACAGCGGAAGGCGAAGAAAAACGAGTAATGATAGAAGACGAGAAACTGATTTCTGCTTTTGTTAAATAGGCGAAAAATCTTAATGATGAGTCTCCCACAATCCGTGCTTATAAAGAATATGATAAAAAAGAAATCAATTACCATTATTTGGATAGAAAGAGCCAAGACGATAAAGAAAGAATTTGCTTTGATGTATTTAGACAAGAAATAATGAAACTTGGATTTTGCGAAGAAGCGGCCATGAACATAACAAATAGGTTATTCAGTAGCATGGATGGCATATATCAATTTGAACATGACGGATTTATTGGATTCGGCGATTCTAAAGAAGATGCGGCACTAAGACAGTTGAAAGCGGCAAACGCAAACTGGAAGTTGGCCGAAAATTCTATACTCTCAAAAGAATACTGGGAGAGATACTTTGCTCAACATCCTGAACAAAGACCCAAACATTTGATTTTTTATGACGGGGATCCGACATCGGCAATTCACAAACTCCAACAAGGAAATAATATCGGACGAGCCGATGTCTCCACAGACGAAGGAAAATTGTTAGGATTTGATGATAGACATATCACAGACATAAGAGAAGATCCAAGAGCAAAAGTCGGGTATGACGAACTGGTAGAAACAGCCCATCGGATTATCACTGAGCATTATAGCGGAGGGGGCAAGTGATTCTCATCAATCGCGCATCCTCCCACAAGCACGATATTGCCTCCGCTCTTGGATTTGTGTATCAGGTGTGGTAAAATAATTCTAAAATCGGGGTCCGTATCTAGTTTATTGGTTCCGGCTACCGGACGACGTTAGAACCTGTTTGCTGGAGGGAAAATCGGAGTTTTACTACAAAATGGCAGTTCTTCTGGCGGATTTCATTGCGGTTTGATTGTCCGATTTCCCTACCCACGGCTCGCCACACCATTTCTCTCCATAGTTGAGTTATCCCCACCCCCCTACCTACCCCTCTTGACTCCCTATACCTGTCAGGTATAATAAAGGCATACACGCTCCAGCCAGCCGCAAGGCCCGCTGGAGTTTTGCGTTTTTATTGATACAATAAGGTGTAATATATCCTAGCGTTGTTTACACTTTCATGACGGTCTTGGCTCTATCTTATAAGAAAAGCCTAAATAACGCTCGTGATTCTTACAAATAAGGGATATGGCAACCTATCTATTTATTGACGGAGAAAACTTCAAAGGCAAGATACGCTCGGTTTTTAAGGATGCCGGTAAACAACGACCAGCATGGCACGACTATGACTTTAAGGGTCTGATAGACAAAGTTCTCAATGGTATTGTCATAGACCGGCGGGTATTTTATTTTGCCCGCATCAAAGAACATCAAGAAAGCATGGAGAAATCAAGGCAACTGATTGAAGAACAGCGTTTGCTCAAGACCCATCTTGAACAACAGGGCTTTGAGGTGATATTGGGTGGCAGAGTACGGGGCCAGATGGAAGACGGCAAGTGGATGAGAAAAAGAGTGCTGATTTTCAGGGAGAAAGGCGTTGATGTACGGATTGCCGTGGATATGATGGCAACCGCGTGCGATAAAAAAGCGGAGGAGATCATTTTAGGAAGTTCCGATTCTGATCTGCAACCTGCAATCAAAGAGATACGGGAACGCGGGGTCAAGTGCATGTACCTCGGTTTTGAGGCCCAGCCGAACAAGGGATTATCCTTTACCACAGACCGGACTATTCTTATACGCAATTCGGAAGTGCTGGAGTTTGAAAAAGTAGAAAGGAAAACAAAACAGAATTAAATACAAAACACCGCCTACTAAAGCGAATTAAGAAATTTTCCTAGATCCGTATCTATCCATGCCGACTTTTCCATTGCCCGAGCAAGTTTCCAATTATCATTTTTACCCCAGTGCGCAGAGGGATTAAATTTCTCAAATGGTTTAAGCTCTACTCGTCGCCTGGTAACTTTTTGTATAACTTCCGATGAAAAATAGTGCTCAATACTTCTTCTTTCAGAAAGCGCCGACACGATCTTCAATTTTTTACACTCTTCAATAAACTTCCTTCGCTCTGCGGGGGGCTGTTGCGATTCAGATTCTTGCTCGCTATCAATCCAAAGGAAAACTTTTGGTGTAATTCTCTTGAATTCAGCTATCTCGTGCATCCTTCGCAGGTTAATCATGCCAGATCCTCCAAGATTGATAACTAAGACATCTGTGTCTTTACCTAGTTTGCGAAGAAGCTGCTGCATTGTCCGGACTTCTGTCGGCCCTTCAACAAGAAAAATTTTCTCGACTCCCATTTCTTGATAGGTACTGAAACTTAACTCGCCCAAAAGCTCGGGATAATGAGGTTCTGTCCCGAAGAGACGCGCTGTGCTATCTTGTCCAGTTTTTCTTACAGAATATATCGTATCGGCGATAGAACGGGCCAGACCAATAGAGTGAGTGCCGAAGATTATGCCATGTTTTGTATATGTAGCGAGACTTGTTACAAATTTCTGTTGGAGGGAGGGATGCAAGTTTAATTCCGGCTCGTCTATTAAAATATAAGAAGGATCTCTCAAGGCGGCAGAGGCGAACACTAATATAAATTGCACAATCCCTGATCCAACCTCATGTTGCTTATAAACATATCCATCTATGGTAAGCTGCATACTTTTACGATCGGTCGACGCATTTACGTCTAAAGATGTGAACTCGAATAATTCGCGTATATCTTGAATAACGTCCTGTGTCCTTTGACCCTGCCAATGGTTGTAACCATTTTTCCACTGGTTCCACTCGTTAATAAAAGCAGTTCCTGTTGCCATGTCCCCGTATTTCTCGAGTTCTCCGACATTGATAGCATTACGGAAGGCGGGAATATAAACCATCTGTGCCAGGCTCTTAAAAAAATCAAGGTAACCCTTTGCATCCATTGTTAGTCTGCCCGTTGTTGGATCACTGTATTCAAAAAGTTTTTTGTTGGGATCAAACGTCACGCGACCAAAACCTATAGGAATATTTTTGATTTTTAACGAAAGATCCGTTAGATTGAAGTTTTGTTTATCAACTTTTTTCAAGAGAAATCTCACATCTATGTCGGGTATTGCAATCTCAATTTCAATATCGCTCTCATTGAATTTATGGAACGGTTCAAGTTGATAAATGACATCATTAAACTGTATACCGAGGTTGGCGCCCCCCAGCAATCTTTGCAAGTTATCACTATTTTGCAGAACACCCCAAATATTCCTCAGTTCGTAGAAGAAACGAAGAATTGCCGATTTTCCGGCGTTGTTCGGTCCAAGAATGGCAGTAAAACCAGGTGATAAATCAAATACAAGCGGGTGAGATTCGCCGAAACAACGATAATTGCTTATTCGAAATTTTGCTGGAGGCATTTCTTAAAGTTGATAACCCAAATCCGATTTTTTCGAAAAATCGGAAGTTCGTACCATATTCTTTGACTCCCCGGGTAGGGATCGAACCTACGACCATCGCAAGAAATCAATGCTCCGGCGGCAGGATTCGAACCTGCGACCTGGGGATTAACAGTCCCTCGCTCTACCGCTGAGCTACGCCGGAGCATTGATTTCTTAACAGGCGATACAAGCAATCTGGATTTCTTGTATCCTCCACCGCTGAGCTACCGGGGAATATACATGTGCAGTATAGACCATAGAGGACTCTTTATTCAAGGGTGGGATGTAAAAAATGCCCGGGCGGAGGGGGTGCCTCGTCCGGGCTGGATGGTGCGCGAAAAGATCAACTCAAACTAAGCAACGCATGTGATGAGTTCCGCCCAATGTTCCTTGGGGCGGAGTGCCGGAGATCCTTTGGCGTGGAGGGGACACTCCTCCGGCTTCCATGTCTTTACCGTGCGCGTTAGCAGTGCACGCGCCTTAAGAGCGGGCGGGACATCGAGGTTCGGCGGCCGATAAATGATTGTCGCGACAGTATGATCGGGATCATGGTGTGCCATTCCCCACCCCTCCCGGCTCATGTGCGGTTGCCTTCACGATATCGTCCAAATGCGCAAGCGTCCGCACGTCGCATGCGGGGATGATGTTTCTGTGTTCTGCGATGATAGTCATTGCCGACCCCTTGGCGTGGCGTTGCCGAGTATGCACCTTTTTGATTTTCAGGGTGCGTGATTAAATTATCTATACCACACTCTCCCCTTCTCCACAATCAGGATTCTTTGGCGAGCCACTGGCCGGTGTAGGATTTTTTTATTTTAGCAATCTGTTCCGGGGTGCCTTCGGCGACGAGCATGCCGCCCCGATCCCCTCCTTCGGGGCCAAGGTCAATGATCCAGTCGCTGTTTTTGAGTACGTCAAGATTGTGCTCAATGACGAGCACAGTATTCCCTTTTTCCACCAGCGCTTTCAGAACTTTGAGGAGTTTGGCAATGTCGTCAAAATGTAGCCCCGTGGTCGGCTCATCAAGTATATAAAAGGTAGAGCCCGTGTCTCTGCGCGAGAGTTCTGCCGCAAGTTTGACGCGCTGTGCCTCGCCGCCGGAGAGCGTAGGCGCGGACTGTCCGACACGCATGTAGCCAAGGCCGACCTCCGCGAGCGTCGCGAATTTCTGCCTGATCGCGGGCATTGCGGTGAAAAACTCCAGCGCCTCCTCAATCGTCAGATCAAGCACTTCGGCAATGTTCTTGCCGTTGTATTCTATGTCCAGTGCTTCACGGCTGTACCGCAGGCCCCGGCACTCCTCGCACTCCACATACACATCGGGGAGAAAATACATTTCTATTTTTTTCACGCCTTGGCCTTCGCATACTTCGCATCTGCCGCCTTTGACGTTGAAACTGAAGCGGCCGGGGGTGTAGCCGCGCACGCGCGCCTCGGGTGTGGCCGCAAAGAGCGTGCGGATAAAGCCGAACGCGCCGGTATAGGTCGCGGGATTGGAGCGCGGCGTGCGCCCGATCGGCGACTGGTCTACGACTACGGCTTTGTTGATGTGCTCAATGCCAGTGATGTCGGTGTGCGCGCCAGGGATGGTGTGCGCGCCGTGGAGTTTGGCCAGCAGGGATTTGGCCAGGATGTCATTGACCAGCGTGGATTTTCCCGAACCCGATATGCCCGACACGCAGACAAATTTCTTGAGCGGGATGCTGATGTCTATATTTTTCAAATTGTGTTCGCGCGCACCCCGCACGATAATGGCCGTATCTTTTGCCTGCGGCGTTGACATTGCGAGGTGGACTTTTTTTCTGCCGGAGAGATAGTCGCCGGTGGGCGTGCGGGCTTTGAGAATATCTTTGGGTGTGCCGGAGAAAATAACTTTGCCGCCGTGCTTGCCAGCGCCGGGTCCGATGTCCACGATCCAATCTGCAGAGCGCATGGTGTCCGCGTCGTGCTCCACGAGGATGACCGTGTTGCCCAGATCCCGCAGTTCTTTGATCGTCGCAATCAGGCGGCTGTGATCACGCGGATGCAGGCCGATGGACGGCTCGTCAAGAATATAAATGAGCCCTTGCAGGCGCGAGCCGATCTGGGTGGCGAGCTGGATGCGCTGTGCCTCGCCGCCGGACAGCGTGGTGGATTCGCGCGACAGCGTAAGATATTCCAGGCCCACGTCGCGCAGAAATTGCAGGCGCTTGAGGATTTCTTTTGCAAGGGGCGCGGCGATTTTCGCCTCTCCTGCGCCGAGCGTTTTGCCGCTCATGAGCGTCATAAAAAACGCGGCGGCGTCCTCCACGGTGCGTTTGGTGACGGTTGCGATGTTTTCAGCGCCGATTTTGACACTCAACGCTTCGGGGCGAAGGCGCAATCCCGTGCAGTCGGGGCATGCCTTGATGAGCATGTATTTTTCTATTTCCGCGCGGGTAAAATCGGAATCCGTTTCTTTCCACCGGCGCTTGAGATTGGGTATCACGCCCTCGAACGATTTCTGCTCCTCCGTATTCTCCCCGTAAAGAATGAGGTCAACGGCTTGGGGAGAGAGGGTCTGCACGGGAGCGGAAAGGGAAAAGCCGTGGCGAGATGCCAGGTCGTCCAAGATCCACCAATACCAGCTCTGCCTGCCGACGCGGTGCGAGGCGGATGCCCACGGGCGGATGGCGCCCTCGGCGATGGAAAGGCGTTTATTGGGAAGCACGAGTTCCGGGTCAACTTCAAGCGTTGAGCCGAGCCCCGTACACGCGGGACACGCGCCGTAGGGGCTGTTGAATGAAAATGTGCGCGGCTCTATGTCCGGCAGGTTGATGCCGCACTCCGCGCACGCGAAATGCTCGGAAAAAAGCATGTCTTGTGACTTTTCTTCTGTGTGCAACACTCGGTGTTGCACATTTTTGGGAAAGCGTATGTCTTCCTGCGGTCTTGTGCCGTCCTGCCCCACGATCAGTATCCCCTTTCCTATTTTCAGCGCCGTCTCTACGGAATCGCGTATCCGCGATCGCTCAATGTCTTTGCTGGGTATGAACCGATCCACGACGACTTCAACGGAATGCTTTTTCTGCTTGTCCACGGATGCGGCCAGCGCGTCATCAATGGTTTTCAGCGATCCATTCCAGCGAACGCGCAAAAATCCTCCGCGCTTTATTTCCTCCAGCACGCCCTTGTGCTCGCCTTTCTTACTGCGAATGAGGGGAGCGAGCACCGCGATCTCGCGCTTCATGGGCAAGGCCGTGATGGCGCGGACGATCTGATCTGCGGTCTGCCGTCCTACGGGCTTGCCGCACTGCGGACAATGGGGCTTGCCGATGCGCGAGAATAAAATGCGCAGATAATCGTAAATTTCTGTGATGGTGCCAACCGTGGAGCGCGGATTTTTTGAAACGGATTTCTGGCTGATGGAAATTGCGGGCGAGAGCCCTTCTATTGAATCCACATCCGGCTTGTCTTTGACACCCAGAAACTGCCGCGCGTATGTGGAAAGCGATTCCACGAATCTGCGCTCGGCTTCGGCATAGATCGTGTCAAAAGCAAGGGATGACTTGCCCGAACCCGAGAGGCCGGTAATGACAACCAGCGCGTTGCGCGGTATGTCCACATCAACGTTTTTCAGATTGTGCACCCGCGCCCCCCGCACACGGATATGAGACATACTTCCTTTCGATTCCGTACGCGGTGCCCGTGCCATATGGAAAGCAATTATATCACCGCTGTCAAGAAAAAGACAGAAGGCGGAGTGCGCCTCTGTCTGGATGATCTATGCGATGCGCGTGGCTATAGCCGCATGTACGGGATGCGTTTCTTTAGCCAGTGGCACAACGCGTGCATACGGGAAATGATCCGCCATTTCCGGTCGGCTCTTTGCATGTCTCGCAATATATGTGCTGGCATCGAAGGGTCGTCTGCAGGGATGCTTAGTTTGAGTTTACATCCGGTGCATTCCCAAATGTCATCTCCGCGAAGTTGAAGCCACAGCGGGTGCTGAATAGCGCACTTCAAAAGACAAAGCGGGTCCGTTGGTGTGGGGTAGGGACTCCCTTTGTCGAGAATGCGAACAAAGATACCTTCTCTTCCGAAGACGTCTCGTCCCGCCCGCAACGCATGTTTTACCACAGTGATGTCTCCTTTGGCTCAATGGATGGCAAGAACAATAAAAGAATGATACTATGATGCCGACTGAAATATAAATTGTCAATCATGTTAGATAAACCATCTGCCGTTCCCCATACACCGGGCGTATACTTTTTCAAAAAAGGGTCTGTTTTGCTGTACATCGGAAAAGCTCTGGATTTGAAAAAACGGTTGGCCTCGTATTTTCGCGCGACAGTCGGCGACAAAGTGCGGCGATTGCGCGCCGAGGCGACGAGCGTGGAATGGAACGAAATGGCATCTGATATTGAAGCGCTGATACGGGAGGCGGAACTGATTCGCCGGTACGTGCCCAAATATAATGTGCTCATGCGCGACGACAAGAGCTATTTGTACGTGGCCTTCACGCGCGAGCCGTTTCCCCGCGTGGTCGCGGTGCGCAGGACCATGATCGCGGACGCGCGCTGGGACGTGGTGGTAGGCCCATTTATAAGTAGCATGACGCTGTATGCCACGCTCAAACTCCTGCGCCGCATCTTCCCCTATTGCACGTGCCGCACCCCGCACAAACGGCCATGCTGGAACGCGCAGATCGGCAGATGTCCCGGCTTTTGTTGCGACAAAAGCACATCACAAAATTCAAATGACAAATTACAAACCGAATACGGAGAGAATATCAAAAACATTATTGCGGTGTTGAGCGGCAAGCGCCGCGGTCTGGCCGTGCGGTTGAAAAGAGAAATGCGCGAGGCCTCGCGCGCCGAGGCATACGAGCGCGCCGCACTCCTGCGCGATCAGACGGAGCGGCTTGAGGACATATTCCGGCACCGCCATACGCTGTCGCCCTTGAGGGGCCGTGGCACGCGCGTTGCCTGGCCGCGCATGGAGAAAATTGTGCGCGCAACCACAGGAGCCGAGCGAGAGATATGTCGCGTGGAAGGATACGATATATCCAATATCTCCGGTACAGCGGCAACAGGGTCAATGGTGGTTTTTGTTGACGGCTCTCCAGTAAAAGCGGAATATCGGAAATTCAAAATAAAAACCGTGCATCGGATCAGCGACGTGGACATGCACCGCGAGGTCATGCGGCGGCGCTTGAGCCACCCCGAGTGGCCGTATCCGGATCTCATCGTGATTGATGGCGGCAAGCCCCAGCTCAATGCCGTCGCGTCTGTCATCCGCGAGGCCAGAGAGCGCCGCCACGCGCTTGGCATCACGCTGTCCGCGCTCGCCAAGCGCGAGGAGGAGCTTTATATTGAAGGCAAAACAAAGCCGGTGCGCCTAGATTCACTTCCCCATCCGGTTATGCACTTTTTCCAGCGCGTCAGAGACGAATCGCACCGCTTTGCAAAACGATATCATCATAAGCTCCGTGAACTCTCGTATCATGGACAAGTATCACAAAAGCAAACGCCGCGAGTATAAAAAGAAGAAACGCCGCTATCCCATTAGCGGTCGCAGTGTTTTCGTGCTCGCGCGGGCAAAAAGAAAAATATAAAAAGATATGCTATAGCATATCTTTTTATATTGACGATTGGAATAATTTTTCTTACATTCCCTCCTCCGCTAACTGCTTCATGAGGTCTTTGCCCTTTTTTGACAGACCCTTGGGTGTCTCCATTTTTATCTGCACGAGTAAATCGCCGCGGCCATAGCCCGAGGTGCGCCAGGCGCCTTTGCCGCGCACGCTCAATATGTCGCCCGACTGGGTTCCTTCAGGCACTTTCAAACGGATGGAGCCGTCAATGGTTGTAAGTTCTACGGTATCGCCGAGCGCGGCCTGCGAGACCTTGAGGGAGAGCGAAGCGATGATGTCGTCTCCTTGTCTCCGGCGGCTGGGGTCGGGTATCACGCGGATTTCTATATACAGATCGCCGGGCGTACGACCGCCGCTGATGGCGTCTCCTTTACCCGTAATTTTCAACACTTCGCCGTCGCGTATGCCGCGCGGGATAAAAATCTCCAGCGTTTCCTGTTTTTCCAGTACCCCTTTACTCCGGCACTCGGTGCACGGCTGTTCGGGGATCTTGCCCGTACCCCGACAGTCGGTGCAGGTTGCAACCGACGTGAATGAGCCGAGAAACGTGCGCTGGGTTTTCTGGATGTGTCCTTTGCCCTGACATGCGGGACACATGCGGACCGTGGCGCCGGGCTCTCCGCCCGCCCCATTGCACCGGCTACAACGCACCAGACGCATGATCTCTATTTCTTTTTTGGCGCCGAGAACGGATTCGTCAAAAGAGATTTCAATGCCGATACGGATGTCGCGGCCTCGCTCCTGTGCGGCTTTGCGGCGTCCCGCTCCGCCGAAGAAGTCATCGACGACGTCTGAAAAATCAAAGTCCGCAAATCCCCTGCCATCAAACCCCTCGCCGAAATCCACGCGAAATCCGCCCGGCCAGTTGAATCCGCCGGCGCTTGCTCCGCCGCGCGCGTCGCCGCCCTCAAAGACCTGTCCGAACTGGTCGTACTGGTTTCGCTTGCGCTCGTCCGAAAGAATCTGATACGCCTCGTTGATCTCCTTGAAACGCTTTTCATCCCCTCCCTTGTCGGGATGAAATTTGTGCGCCAGCGTCCGATAGGCCTTTTTGACCTCATCTTTGGTGGCGTTGCGGGCAACACCCAGTAGTTTGTAGTAGTCCTTTGCCATTAGCTTGTAGGGATTAGATTGTAGTTTGTAGAAAACATAGAGCACAATAATCGTTCCTATAAGCTGCCACCTACAACTCAATTCCTTTAGAGGGTAAGGCGCTCAACCGTGATCTGGCGGGGCGCGCTTCTTACTATTGTAGCCATCCGCAGACCGCGTATCAAGAGGGCGGTTGCGGCGACGCTCACCAGATACAGCGGGAATGTAAATGCCTTGAACGCAAAGAAAAATGCGAGCGCGGAAATGAGGGGGAGGAACTGGACAAATGGTCCGAGCACATCCTCCAACCGCTCAATGACGGCGCGGTGCATGACGTCTCCCACGCGCTCTGATCCAGTCAGCGTAATGCCGTATTGCTTTGCAAACGCATCGCGTTGATGGGCTAAGAGTTCTGTAACTCCCTGTTCGGTACGGGGCGTCAGCGCCACGCCTTTTTTCTGCAGTTCACTGCGGATGCCGAGGGTGAATAATTCATCCACCGTAAGTTCCGGCCGGATTTCCGGCAGGCCGGTGGATTGCTTCAGGGGTTCGGCGAGCGCGCGGATGATGAGATCGGTGACTGGGCGCGGGACCAGGACTGCGGCGGCCTTTTGCGTATCCTGTACGCGTATGGTCTGGAAATAGAACCACGACGCGAGGATGCTTGCGACCGTAAAGAAAATCGGCAGTCCGGCTTTGGCGATTTTTGTTGTGCTAAAGCCGAGCGACAGCTCGTATTCCGTGTGCATCCGGTGGCTGGCAAAAAGCGCCAGAAGCACCGTGACGGGCACGAATATGAGGACATGCGAGGGCGGGAGCGCCAGCGACTGCCAATCGCCGACAAGGAAGAAAGGAAGCATGACCACGATTCCTGCCGTCGCAAAGCGCAGAGCAGGTCTGGTGATGAAGGTGGCGCTCAAAAGAAAGAATGATGCGGCGCACATGAGCGCGATGACGGGTGAGATAAACGACCACGCGTTATTCAGCACGCCTGATTGGAAAAGAGGCGTTGCCTCTTTCCATAGCCAAAAGGCAAAAAAGCCGGTTGCTACCGTGGCCAGCGCGAGGACAAGTTCTTTCGTAGGAGGTTGCATCAAGAACACGAGACACGAGTTACGTATCACGATTCAAGAAAACGATCATCAGCATTCCGTGTCTCGTGATATGTGTATCGTGAATCATGATTTATCGCTTCTGCCACTGCGGCGCTCTGCGGGCTTTTTTCAGGCCGAATTTTTTTCTTTCTTTCATGCGCGGATCGCGCTTGAGAAAACCGGCGCGCTTGAGGCGCTTGCGGAAATCGGCGTTGAAGGTGACGAGCGAGCGCGCAAGGCCGTGGCGTACGGCCTCCGACTGGGCGTGGATACCACCGCCGGATACTAAGACCGATACGCGGAATCGCTCCCACAGCTTCATTTTCTTCAACGCGTCTTCTACGATCTTCTGGAGTTCCAACGTAGGGAAGTACTGGCCGTAGGGTATAGTATTGACGGTGAAAGCGCCTGGCCGCGTGTACATGCGCACGCGCGCGACTGCGGTCTTGCGCCGTCCGACTGACTCGAAATAGCGCTCGGGGCGGCGCGATGCCGCCTCGATTTTTTCCGCATCCGACGCGTCGGCGCTATCCGGGATTTGCGCAATGGGCGCAGAAACATGTATGGGCTCCGCCTCGACGGCGCTTGCTTCTTTTACGACTCTACGCGCGGGACGCTTTTTGACGGTTTCCGGCATATGGTTATGACTGTTGCTTCAGCAGGGTAAGGTTTTTTAGCATGCGGGCGCGCAGGCGGTTCTTGGGCAACATGCCGTTGACGGCGTGGCGCAGGACTAGACGCGAATCGCGCCGGTACAAGCGTTCAAGCGTCTCCTCTTTCAATCCGCCCGGGTATCCGGTGTGATGGCGGTACAGTTTCTGCTCCATTTTGCGGCCGGTCGTGAGCATGCGGTCGGTGTTGTAGACAGTAACGCGATTACCGCTCTCACGCGCAGGATCAAAACGAGGATCTCTTTTCCCTTGCAGCATGTCTGCCACTTCGGTGGCCAGGCGCCCCACTATTTTTTCTGCCGCATCAATCGTGTAATCCATGTTTTTTATTTCACCAGTTCCAAGATGGCAATCCGTGCGCTGTCGCTCTTGCGGACACCCACCTTTATAATGCGCGTATATCCGCCTGGACGTCCGGCCATTTCTCCTGCGCGCTGTATCGCGTGCTGTGCGGCGGCAGGTGATGATGCCGCGATGAGCAGGCGGCGATTAGACAGTGTCGGCGCCTTTGCCCGCGTCAGCGTCTTCTCTACATACGGCCGTAAAGCGCGCGCCTTGGCTTCCGTGGTCTCGATTCTGCCGTGCATGAAAAATGATGCGGCCATGGTTTTCATCAGCGCCCGCCGCGCATCGCGTTCCCGTCCGAATTTCTTTCCTCGCTTAAGATGGCGCATGGCGCGTGGCTTAGGGTTTTAAGGTAATACCGAAATTGCCGAGCGCTTTTTTGATCTCCTGAATGCCTTTTCCTCCGATGCCTTCAATCTCGCCGAGTGAAGAGGTGCGCTTGCGCGCAAGGCCGCCAACGGTTTTGAGGCCTGCCTCGCGCAGAGCATTGAGCGTCCGGCTGGAAATCCTGAGGTCATCAAGTTTCGTCTTCAGCACTTCCTCGTCTCTGGTGTCGGGCTCCTGCTCGTCGTCCCCACTCTCGGGGTGTGCTTCAGAAATGTCGGGCAATGTCGGTAGCGAAACAGCAAACCCTTCGCGTATGGCGGAACATTGCTCGGTCAGGATGCCGGCGGCAGACATAAACGCTTCTTTCGGTTCCAGAGAGCCGTCGGTCTCAATGGTGATCAGTAGACGGTTGTAATCGGTGCGGTCGCCCACGCGCATGTTCTCCACCTCGTAATTCACATGGCGCACAGGAGAAAACGCCGCGTCAAGCGCGATGCTTCCAACATCCATTTTTTCCTTGGATCGCGCTTCCACGGGTACATATCCCAGGCCCGATTCCACGACTGCCTCGATATGCAATGTGGTCTTTTTTGCCGTGATGGTCGCGATGTGCAGATCGGGGCTCACGAGTTCCACCTGCGATGGCATCTTGAAATCCTTGCCGGTCACCTCCTGATCGCCGGTCGCTGACAGCGTGATGGTAAACGGCCCGTCCTCGTGGAGGCGGAAGCGCATCTGCTTCACATTGAGCGTGAGGTCGGTTACGTCTTCCATCACGCCTGCGATGGTTGAAAATTCATGCCCGACGCCCTCGATTTTGACGAGGGTAATGGCGCTGCCTTTCAGCGACGAGAGGAGGATGCGGCGCATGCTGTTGCCGATCGTGTGTCCGTAGCCGGGATACAGCCCCTCGATCTCAATGACGGCGCGATTGCCTTCATCGCGAATGACGTTGGGCTTTTGGGGAAGAGGAATACTCATGGTTTCGCTCCCGATGTTGCCGCGCCGTTCAACGGCAGGGCACATCAGGGACAATGAATCAGGTAATCAATGTAACATGCTGCCGAGCATAAACGATTGACAATCGTTTATGGGCAACACCGGCAGCGGTTATCGCGAATAAAATTCTTTAATTTTCACGACATCAAAACTGTGACCCAGTTCGTCCGGCTCTGGCATGCCAGCAATGGTGCCTTCGCCCTGGCCGGCGTCAAGCGCAAGCCATCGGGGAAGGGATACGTGGCGCGGCTGTGCTTCGGCTCCCTGCGGCATTGGGTGGGCTTTCTGCCCCCGCGCGGTGAGTCCGATCTTTTCTCCCAGGCGCACGGCATATGACGGCACAGAAACGCCGCGGCCGTTTACGGCGATATGGCCATGGCCAATGAGCTGGCGAGCGGACCTGCGCGACGGCGCCAAGCCGAGCCGCCAGACGATCACGTCTAGGCGCCGCTCGATCATGCGCAGAAAATTTGCGCTAAACAGGCCTGTTTCGTGCGATGCACGATCAACATACCGCTTTACTTCGGCATCGTCAAGGCCATAGAAAAAGCGCATTTTCTGCTTTTCGCGCATGAGCTCGCCGTATTCGGACGGCCCTCTGCCGCGGGCCCGTTTGCTTCCCTTGGGTCCCGGCGGAAACGCGCGGCGCGTGCATGCGCATTTGGGCCCGAGACAACGCTCGCCCTTCAAGAAGAGCTTTTCACCCAGTCGTCTTTCAACTTTTTCGAGTATTCGAGGCATCAGCTTAATTCGCTTAATTTACCCAACCTGCTTACACTCTTCGTACTTTTGGGGGCCGCGGGCCGTTATGCGGCAGTGGCGTCACATCCTTGATGCCGGTAATATTCAACCCATGGTTGGCGAGCGCTCGCACAGCCGAGTCGCGCCCCGAACCCACGCCCGATACGCGTACATTTATGCTCATGAGTCCGGCTCGCTTGGCTTTGTCCGCGACGATCTCGGCTACGCGCGCGGCCGCATACGGCGTGGCTTTCTTGGTGCCGGAAAAGCCGACAGAACCCGACGAAGACCATGCGAGTACGTTGCCCTCCGTATCACTCACTGTGATGATGGTGTTGTTGTACGTTGCTTGGATGTGGGCAGTGCCTGCCGTGACACGGCGGCCAGAATCAACCACAGACGACTTGGTGCGGGTCTCGCTTTCTCCCTCGGGGGCAGATGCACCCTTTGAAATGATTCGTTTCTTTCCCATATATTAAAAGCGACAAACGACAAACATACAACGTAAGATTGTATCTACTCTTTTCATCGTTTTATGTTCATCGTTGGTTGTTCATTATGTCGGTGATGTTGCGGACTTCCTGCCCGATCCCATGGTCTTGCGTACGTTGCCGCGGCGGGTGCGGGAATTGGTCTTGGTGCGCTGGCCGCGCACCGGCAGGCCGCGCATGTGGCGCAATCCCCGATACGCGTTGAGTTCCCGCAGGCGCTTGATGTTGGCCGCGACTTCTCGGCGAAGGTCTCCCTCGATCTTGTATGACTTCTCTATAATTTCGCGCAGGCGACCGACTTCCTGGACGCTCAAGTCCTTGGCAAGTTTGTCCGCGTCCACTTGGGCGGCCTTGATGATCTTTTTGGAAACGGTCAAGCCGATGCCGTAGATGTACGGCAGTGCGTAGACGATTTTCTTATTATCCGGAATGTTGACGCCTGCGATTCTCATAGTTTGTAGCTTGTAGCTTGTAGCGCGGTATCTTTCCTACCACCTACCAGCTAATGCCTACAAGCTCGTTTTCATCCTTGTCTTTGCTTATGCTTTGGGTTGCTTTTGCATACGACGAATAATCGCCGCTCGCGGCGGACGATTTTGCACTTTGCGCACCGTACTTTTACCGAGGCCTGTACTTTCATCGTGAGTTATTTCATTCTCAAAACGATCCTTCCTTTGGTATTGTCGTACGGGGACATCTCCACCCGCACGCGATCGCCCTGGAGGACTTTAATATGATGAATGCGCATTTTACCCGACAGATGGCCCAGAATGATGCGGCCTTCTGTGAGCTGAATGCGAAAGAGGGCATTGGGAAGCGATTCCGTCACCACCCCCTCCTCAAATGTCTTGTCGTGCTTCATTGTGGATTATGGGAATCATAGCAGGAATGCCCGCATGCCGTCAACAGGCCGTATCCGTCCGCTGTCCCAGCGGGTCTATCCCCATCCGTCTGTTTGAAGTGGAACTTCAAACAGATTTCTCCATAGGTTACTTTAATACGCTCGAGCGTATTAAAGTAACCTTGATAAAATTGAGCTTGGTTTCAAACTTTTAACGCAACGAGTCGGTTAATCACTTCATCGGGTTTCTGATAGTGTAGCACGGCACGGGGACGGTCGTTGAGTTCTCTCTG
>Ga0154969_108_pt1 | contig 54533 bp, 54 predicted proteins | sample RifCSPhighO2_01_FD_105937 | JGI IMG/M metagenome (GOLD analysis project Ga0154969, IMG submission 105937) | Candidatus Sungbacteria bacterium RIFCSPHIGHO2_01_FULL_54_26 | reverse complement strand
CAAAATCACTGCCTGCTTCATCGGATGCCTGCCGGTTTTGAGCGCATAATTTTCCGAATGAATTCCAAACGCATCAAGTCCTATCGGCTCAAATACATCATATCCTTGCATCCGCTTGAAACGCCCATAAATATCCACGCCCGTAAATGTGCGCATACCACCAATGTGTAATCCCTCGGCCGAAGGATATGGAAACATCATGAGATTGTAAAATGGCTTTTTGGCGCGCTTCAAATCCGGCTCGTATGTTTTATCGGCAAGCCATTTCTTCTGCCACTTTTTTTCTATTTTCTGCGGATGATAGCGCATGATTGTGTTATACCGTAAAGATCGCTCGCGTATTTTTGAATGTACCCGCGGCCGCGACGTCAAAAGACATGCCTTTTATTTCTGCGATTGTTTTTGCAATCTCTATGATATACGCGGGCTCGTTGCGTTTGCCACGATACGGCACAGGCGTGATATAAGGAGCGTCCGTTTCCAGCACGATCCGCTCTATCGGTATGTAGCATACCACCTCGTCATAGTCGCGAGCAAACGTCAGAACGCCGCCGAAAGAGAACGAAAATCCCAAGTCCAAAAGCCGCCGCGCATCTTCCCTACTGCCCGAGAAAAAGTGAATGATACCGCGCGGTTCCGGCAGGCCATCCTTGTGGGATACAAGGACCTCAATCAAATCCGAAAACGCGTTGCGGCAGTGAATCATGAGTGGTTTTTGCACGTCGCGGGCCAACGCGATCTGTTGTTCAAACGCTTTGTGCTGTGTCTCTTTTGTTTTTTCCTCAAGCCGATAATAATCCAAGCCGCACTCTCCTATTGCCACGACCTTGGGATCTTCAGCAAGTTTTTTATAGTACGCATAATCAAATGTCTCTCCGCGGCTCATGAATCCCTTTTCAACAACATCCTTATAAACTGGAGTTTGTAAGGATGTTGTGATGCCGAGTTCTTGCGTGTCGTGATGGGATTTTTCGGTATGAATGGGGTGGAGTCCCACTGCCGCGTATACCCCTTCATCATAGCGATGTGCGACCTCAACTGCGGCAAGAGACGTATCGCGTTGGGTACCGACATTCACCATCCATACGCCCGCGTCCAAAGCGCGTCTGATCACCGCATCCTGATCCTCGCGGAACGCGGCAAATTGCGTATGGGTATGGACATCAAAAAGCGCCCGCGTCTCGACATCCCACGCTTTTTGATGAGAAACAAGATGCGCACCTCTATGATCTCGGCGACTGGCAATATCCTCCCATACCTCGTCTTTTTCAGTCGTAACACTCATTTCAGGCGGGGAAAAAGATTCGCACTCTTTTTTATCGTGATCGCGTTGTCGCGGATGGAGATCTGCTCGCGGATTTTTTTGGCGGTGTCGGGAAGAAACGGGTCAAGCATAAAAGAAATTTCCTGAACTCCATGCGCCGCTGTTTCCATAAACGCCTTTAGCACGGGGACATCATGCGTCCATGGTTTTTGATCGTTGACCCATTTATCTATTCTACCGATCAGTTCCCATATATTTCCCAATGCTTCGTTGAGACAGAAGTTTTTTATATTTTTCTCATATCTCAACCTTATGCCTGCCATATCGGAAGCTAAAAGAAATTGCGGATCATACTCTAATTTAAGAAACTGTCCCGCCCTTACCCCCAATGCCGCCACTCGCGCTACCAGATTTCCCAAACCATTTGCCAAGTCGCCGTTATAGCGCGCTTCAAATTTTTCATACGAAAAATCGCCATCCTCCCCGGATGGAATTTCGCGGAGCAGATAATACCGCACCGGATCCGCGCCGTATTTTTCTATGAGCACAAACGGGTCTATTACATTACCAATGGTCTTGGACATTTTCTGCCCGTCAACCGTCAGATACCCGTGCACCACGATTGATTTTGGCAAAAGCAATTGTGCCGAGAGTAAAAATGCTGGCCAATAGACCGCGTGAAATCGGAGGATTCCTTTGCCGATCAGATGCATATCCGCAGGCCACCATTTCTGATACATCGCCTCGTCCCATCCGAATCCGATGCCGGACTGATAGATATTGAGCGCGTCAAACCATACATACATCCGATGAGTGTCGTCGCCGGGCACCGGCACGCCCCAGTTGCGCGCGCGCTCATTGGAACGCGAGATGCTGATATCCTCCAGAGATTGGCGCAGGAATCCCAGCACTTCGTTTTTCCTTGATACGGGGATAATATGAATCGTATCGGATGAGATCAAATCAACGAGCTGATCGCGGTATCGGGAAAGACGGAAAAAATAATTCTCCTCGGCAACGGTTTCCAGTTTTTTCCCTGGATGCTCGCGGCATTCGCCGTCGGGCGTCAATTCTTCGGACGCATAAAACGCCTCGCATCCGAGACAATATAAGCCCTCATATGACTTTTTATAGATATCGCCTGCGGCGGCGCACCGCCGCCACAATTCCTGGCTCGCTGGATAGTGATGGAGCGTATCGCTCCCGCGCTGGAACATGTCAAAATGCACATTGAGGCGCGCCGCAAGTTCCGCAAAAAGTTTTGCGTTTGTTTCAATAAAGTCCTTTACCGGCACGCCTGCTTTTTCCGCGGCCTGCACATTTTTGAGCGCGTTCTCGTCCGCGCCGGACAGCACGAGAACCTCGTCGCCTTGCGCGCGCTGTGCGCGCGCAAGGACATCCGCCTGCACGAATTCCAGAGCGTGCCCCACATGCGGCCGGTCATTCACATACGGAATCGCCGTCGTGATATAAAATTTTTTGCGGTTTTCTTCGTTCATAGATATACTAAATGAGCATGATTCTCTCTACCCACATCGTCATCGCGGCGGCTCTTACCCGACCCCTTGCGGCGGCACATCCCCTGCTCACATTTGCCGTATCGCTCGTCTCCCATTACGCGGCGGACGCCATCCCCCACTGGCACTACCCTACCCGCACTATCCTCAAGACAGAGGATCCGGCGGCGCGCCGATGGCGAGGTACCGCAAGCGCCTATACCACGGACGCGCTCGCGTTTGCGGTGGACGCAAGCGCAGGCATCGGTGTGGTGTGGTTTTTGGCGCGCCCCGCGACCGCCGACGCATGGATATGGCTTGCGGTTGCCGCTAGCGGTAGCATCCTGCCCGACTTCCTGCAAGGAGTATACATGGCGGGCGCCTCTTTCCTCCAGCGCCACCAGATCATTCATCACCGCATCCACAGCAGTATCCTGCTGGACGCGTATCCGTGGATAGGAATACCGTTCCAACTCGCGATTGCCGCGGTCGCCGCTCTCTTTATCTGATACCAAAAAACGTCTGCAGGGCTACTCGGGCATCAGTGCCCGCTTTTTTTTGTCCCAGTCGCCGAGGAGTTCCGCGCCGATGGCGGTCAGAGGCACGGCGAGCAAGATGCCGAAAATACCTCCCAAGGTGGCACCGATGACGAGCGCCAGCACTACAATGAGGGGAGAGAGACCTACAGCGCGGCGCATGACCACCGGCACGATCACATGCGACTCTATCTGCTGAACCGCGATGTAGAGTATCGCGGTAAAGAGGCCTAGGACAGGAGACGCAAGCAATGCCACGATGACGGCCGGGACCGCCGCGAGAATCGGACCTGCCACAGGGATGATTTCAAACATCGCGGCAAGCAGCGCGAAGAAGAAGGCATTGGGTACGCCGAGCAGTGTCAGCCCGAAAAAGATGAGGATGCCGACAATGGTGCCAAGCAGCATCTGCGAGCGGAACCATCGGCCCAGCTTACGCTGTGACCGCTCCCACAAGTCAATCGCATATGCTTCATGCCGCAAAGGCGTAACCAGCCGGAGGAAACTTTCAATCCCGCGCTCTTGCATGGCTAGATAGAAAGAAAAGACCGTGACGAGGACGAATGAGAAAATGCCGCCGAAGACCATGGAGACGAAACTGATGACGCCCCCGCCCAGGCGGGTAACATACTGATCGGGCAGGGTAAACAGCGTTTCAGGGTCCAACTCAAAATCGGGAAGAAACGGCAGAGAGCCCGCCTCTTTCACCCCTTGGCGTATCTGCTCCTGCAAGACCGTATATCCCGTGGACAACATGTGCATTTCTTCCAGGACGAGCGGCACGATGAGATAGATGAGGAAGAAAAGCGCTACGCCGATAGCAAGATAGATGAGCACGACACCGAACAGGCGAGGGACGCGGTATTGCTTGAGCCATTCAATGACCGGCTCAATGGCGGATGCCACGATCACGGCAAATATTAAAGCCACCAGCGTGTCGCCAATAAGATATACGACGCCCGTGGCGATCGCGATCAGAAAAAACCGCACCATCGTCCATGTCGAGATGTTGAGATACGGTACGTCTTTTGTCGGCATAGGATTAGGTTGTAGGAATTAGGCGATAGCTAGTAGAGACCCTAGTGATAGCTACAAGCTCGCGAGGAGTTTTTCAAGCGGCTCTTTGTCTTTGACGGGCCCGATCATGGCCAGATTCAGTCGTTCGGGCCGGATAAGCTCTGTGGCAACCGCGCGCAGATCCTGCGCAGTCACCGATTCTATCTTAGCAAAAATCTCGTCCGGTGTCATGGGTGTACCCGTAGTCATCTCTTCAGCACCAATAAAGCTGGCGACCGCATTGGATTGCTCAAGCCCGATGAGGGTGGTGCCGCGAATATAATCCTTGACCCGTTTGAGTTCTGCCGCAGGCACGGACTCGGCGACGACGCGCCGATATTCTTCCATGGCCGCGCGTATGGTCGCTTCAATATTTTTGTGATCCACCCCCGCGTATGTCATAAGAAATCCTCTGTTGGAATATGATTCGTGCGCCGAGAAGACCGTATACGCAAGCCCAAGTTTTTCGCGGATACGGTCCCACATGCGGGCACTCCATGACCCGCCGAGGATGGCGGCAAGCACTTCGGCGGTGTACCGGCGCGGGTGGTCTGCCGCAAACCCGCGAAAGCCAAGCGCAATATGCGTCTGATCGGTTTCTTTATACTCCAGATGAAGCGCGGGTACCGTCTGCGCTTCAATAACCGCTGGCTTTGCGCGCACGGGCGCGGCCTCACGGATTCCCGAAAAGAGCGTGGTGACGGTCTCTATGGTCTCGCGCTCGTCAAAATTCCCCGCCACCACCACCGCCGTATTGCTCGCGACATACTGATGGGTGAAATAGTCGGCAAATTCTTGGCGCGTGAGCGCGCGAATGATCTTTTCTTCGCCGATCACATCCCACCCTGCCGGCTGATCGCCGTATAAAAGATGTTCCCAAACCCACCAGATATAGAGCGTGGGCGTGTCCCGATCTTTGTGCATTTCCTCCACAATGACCTGCCGCTCGCGCTCAATCTCGTCCGTCTGTAAAAGGGGATTTTTGTAAATATCCGCCAAAAGATCTAATGACTGGTTCAGATATGTCTTGGCAGCTTTCACATGATAACCCGTGAGTTCGTGGCTGGTAAACGCATTGGAAATTGATCCCATGCCGTCCAATTCATGCTTGATGGATTCGGGCGTGGGACGCTTGCCCGTGCCTTTGAAAAACATGTGCTCCAGAAAATGGGAAATGCCGCAGATCTCGCGCGCCTCATAGTCAGACCCTGTGCCGCACAGCACCAAAACCGTTACGGTATTGGTCCCCTGCATGGGAGCGGTGATAATCCGCAATCCATTTTCCAGTGTCGTTTTTTTGAACATAGTTTATCAATACATTTTAGATGTTCTACGCTCCACGCGGAAAACCAACAATACTTTTTCTGCGACTTTGATCTTGTAAAAAATACGATAAGCGCCTACTCGGCGCCGCCATGTGTTTTCCTCGCCTTTCATTTTCTGAATATCGCCGAAATAAGGATCGGCGGGCAACAATCTCACCACCGCAAGAAGCGCTTCGGCGTCATACCGCGGGATTTTCCGGAGCGTCTTGAAAACATCGGGGTCAATTTGCAAATCCCAGTTTTCGGACGAGTTCATGGTACGAGAGCGTTTTTCCTGTTTTCAGATTCCGTTCGGCTCTTGCCAAGGCCTTGCGTTGCGCCGCAGTGGGTACAAACTCCGCGGTTTTGCGCAATTCGGTGAGCGCTTCATACTCCTTGCGCGAGACAATAATGAAATCATCCTGTCGCGCTAACTTTTTGGGTATGGTGATGGTAGGCATAGTGAAATATGAAATTGGATAATGCGCTTCATGGCAATATCATATCACCTCTCTTTATATTTTGCAAAATACCACGTAGGAAGATGCTGGGTTTGCGATGGGAATGTCGTGGAGAACGTAGAAACGCATCAAGACATCCATAGCAGCCGGGAGTGGAGAGCGGGAAGCCGTAGCCCCGCTCCCTTCCAATATGTGGCAGGGTACTATTGTGAAAAGTGCAAGCTCTGCTATCAAGAACCTCCTCCTCCAAAAGAGTAAACCTCATCCTGTCCCAGCGCATCCCGCTGGGACTTTTACTAACTTAACGCATCTTCTCCTCCAAGAATTGCGATAGATCTAAAACGACGATCCGTTCCTGTTTTGCGGTGTCGCGGTCGCGGACGGTCACGGTGTCGTCTTCCAGCGTCTGGAAATCAATCGTGATGCACCACGGAGTGCCGATTTCGTCTTGGCTATAATACCGCTTGCCGATGTTGCCGCGATCGTCCCACGCGATGTTCATATCTTTTGACTTCAAATCCTTGAAAATCTGCCGTGCTTTTTCCACCAGATGCGGTTTATTCGCAAGCAGGGGAAACACCGCGGCTTTGTAGGGCGCAAGTTTGGGATGTAGTTTCAGGATGACGCGCTCGCCTTCCTCGCGGTATGCATCGAGCAAGAAAAAGAGAAGCGCGCGGTCAACGCCGCCGGATGTCTCAATCACCCAAGGCGTATAGCGCGTTTTGGATGCCTCATCAAAATATGAGAGGTCGGCGCCGGAGAATTGGCTGTGGCGTTTCAAATCCCAGTCGCCGCGGTGATGAATACCCAGCATCTCTTTCCAGCCGCCAAACGGCGTGTCGTACTCAATGTCCCATGCGGCACGCGCATAGTGCGCGCGCTCGTCCGGCTCGTGCTCGCGAAAGCGCAATTTTTCAGGCCGCATGCCGAGAGACATGTACCACTGCATCCGTTCGTTTTTCCAGTATTCAAACCACTGCATGGATTCCGCCTGATCCGGTGGCACAAAATACTGCAGTTCCATCTGTTCAAACTCGCGCATGCGGAAGAGGAAGTTTCCCGGCGTGATTTCGTTGCGAAACGCCTTGCCGATCTGTACCACGCCAAACGGGATTTTCACGCGCGTGGAATCAAGCACGTTTTTGAAATTGACGTGCACGCCTTGCGTGATCTCGCCGCGCAGATACACTTTCATTTTCTCGCCTTCCACGGAACCGAGTTCTGCCGCAACGAGAAGATTGAATGTCTTGGGGTCGGTCCATTCGGTTTTTTCTTTTTTTCCGGCGTGCATGTCCTCGTGGGCTTTCAATTCCTCGGGGTGATCGGCGCGGAAACGCTGATGGCATATTTTACATTCCACCAAAGGATCGCTGAACGCTTCCGTGTGCCCCGATGCCTCCCATACTTTCGGATGCATGAAAATCGCAGCATCCAATCCCACGATGTCATCGCGTTCGTGGGTATGTGCTTTCCAGAATTCCTGCTTGAGATGCTGTTTCATCAGCGTGCCGAGCGGGCCGTAGTCCCAAGTGCCGCTCAAGCCGCCATATATTTCCGAGCCCGGAAAGATAAAGCCGCGCCTCTTGGCGAGAGCAACTACTTTTTCCATAATGTGCTGATTATCCGTCATAGCGTAAGGTTATTGTTTGACCGTCCACTCCTCTCCTTTTACCAAAGGGTCTTCTGGCATTTGCGTATTCAAACCCTGCATATCCAATCGCACGTCCTCACCCGCAAACATATCGCGGCCCGTGAAGTGCGTATCGCCCGTAAGAGCCGGAGATCTGCCGAGATCAAGTTGGGACGGGATAATGGACACTTGGAACGCGGCAACCCGGGCAGGCGTCAGCACGCCCGTGCCCGCCGCTATCCTGCCCATGCGCCAGCGCACTTCTCCGGACGCCGTATCAAACCGCATGTCCGTGCCGCTCGGCGATACGGCATTTTCCCACCGGACATTCGGCGGCAGAGAGGCGGTCATTTCCCCTCCTTCCACGTCGTTGGTGAAGTTGCGCACTTCCCAAACGATCGTATATGTCGTCTTCTCCCCTACCTTGGGTGGCAGAGGGCCTGTATTGGAAATGGGCGAGGTGCGAAACACACTGCGTCCGGCGATGAGCACCACCGTGGCCACTTTGAACGTCACGCTGTCTTCCGGACTTAAGGCAGATCCTTTCAGTTCGTCCGGAATGCTCGGCGTCTCAATGCGGGTGCGCATACGGATGGTAAGGTTTTTATCGGCGCTCGTCGAGACCACGGGCCGAGGACGCACGCGCGCTTGCAGATGCAGTGTTCCTTCCTGGCCGGGAGCGACTTCGCGCAGGGCCTGGGTGCCGCCCGGTCCCCACACGATATTTTTCGTCGCAAAATCAAACACGCCGCCGTCGCCGATGGTCAGCGATGAGACATCCAGGACTTCCGCTTCGAGCGCCAGCCGAACAGAAATATTTTTCACCGCGACTGTAGAACGATTGCGGTATTGTACGGTCATGGAAACAAAGTCGCCTGGTTTTACGACCCCCTCGCGCTGACCGCCGATCGCCCCTTCCAGGAAAAAGGGTGATGACGAGAGCCGCACTTCGCGCGTGGACTCCTGCCATACTTTCCATTCTTTGGTAAGCTCGTTGAACGTGCCCAGGCCCGCGCGCAACGACTGCACGTCTCCGCCGACCGCGCCAAACGTCGCTTTCAGAGAAATCTTTTTCTCCTCGCCGGGCATGAGTGTGCCTACGGACCATCGCGCATCCGCAGACGGTTGCCGATCGTCCGCGTTGCTCACCGTGGGTGTAGCTTCAATGAAGGTAAATCCGGACGGATATTCAAGCAAAAGCCAGAGATCCTCAAATGTGGCGCGGGCCTGGGAGTTGAATCGAATCGTAATCGGGACCTCCTGCCCAGGCGCTATGGTCTCGGGGATATCCCAAGAGATCGCCAGCGGCACTCGTGCGATTGTTACCGTCTTTTCCGCTTCGGAAGAAAAACGCGCCCGCAGGCCAACGGGGCGATACACTAAAGACGCCTTGATGCTTTTTTCATCCTCTTCGCGTCCAAAGAATTGCATCGTGAACTGCTCCTGCCGCTCCTCTCCGGCCGCTAGCGTGCCAATGCGCCGTACCACGCGGCCGGTCACACGGGTAAGCTGTCCCGCTCCGTCCTGAAGAAACGACTCCTGGGGAAACGTGACCACGAGATCGCTTTCCTCCAGCGCATCTCCTGACACGTTACGAAAGATTATGGGGATGGTTACCAACTCTCCGCCTTCCACGCGGTCCCGTCCGCCGATTTCAATTTTCGCCTCCCGCCGCTCACTACCTAGATATACAAAAGCGAACACGCCGGCGCCGACGATAAACAGCGCGCCCGCGAGCATCACCATCGCCGTTACTTTTGAAATAGGCATCGTGAAGGGTACGCCCGCCCGCGGCTTTTCCGTATTCCACGAGGTGCGCAGCATACGCCCGGAAGCGGGAAAGGACATCTGCTTCCTGCCTCTGCCGGCAGGCGCCCGGTCTTCTCTGCCGTAAAGCGATTCTTCAAGTTCTTCCAGTTTTCCCATTCCTTTTATACTATCTCCTCTTCCTCGGACGCGCCATACCCGAGATGTTCCCGCAAGCGGCCGCGGAAATCCGTGAGAAATGACTGCGCTTCGTCATCGGAAAAGTCATCGCGGTCGAGGGCGGCAAACGTTGCGAGAAGCAATTCCCACACCGACTCATCCTTCTCACCCGGAAAACACTGCGTGTCCACATCACGCGCAATTTCCGTGGCCAAACGCACGGTATGCTCGCGCGAGCGCACCTGCGGCCAGAAACGCATCAAGTTTGCCGCAATTAGTTTTTCCCCGGCGCGACCAACCACAAACCCGATGCCGGACAGCGACAGCACTTCCAGATGCCCGCGCAATTTTGCTTCCTCCTTGCGGATGCCATGCGCCAGCGCCCGTATTTTTCCGTAGTCGCGGGTATAGATGCCGTAGAGCGTGTCCGCCTCCCCGATATCCAATTTTTTCAACACGATTCCCTCGGTGCTGTACATGCTATCCGATGCTCACGGTGAGGATACTCCCATCAAACGCGATATCCCGAATCACTTTTGGTTTTGTCATGTCCCCGATTTTCATTTCCTTGCTTTTTGTTTCTTTTTTGATGAATGATTCCCATTTTTCCACCACTGCAAGAAGATGCGCGTCACCCGACACCGTGCAACGAATCACATCTTTCGGCGTCAATCCGGCTTCGCGGCGCATGTCCTGGATAGCACGGATGATTTCGCGCGCCATGCCCTCTTCTTTCAATTCCGGCGTGATGGTTGCATCGAATGCGCCTACCTTTTTGGCATTTACTTCTTCCAGAAAGACCTGCTCGAGGTCTTTGCCAAAATCTTTTTTCATCGGCGCAGAAGCAATGGGCTGGCGGAGCTTGAGTCCCGCTTCGGTGCGCAGTTTCAAAACATCGGATACGGATGTGCGCACGCGCGCCATGTTTTCCATCAGATATTTTTCTTGCTTCCCCGTTTTTTTCGCCAATGGCCACGACAACAGATGCACACTCCCCTCTTTCATTTTTCCTTTCTTTTTCAGTCCCTGATACACCGATTCCGAGAGAAACGGCACGAATGGCGCAGACAGCGTTGCGAGACGCAGGAGCACATGCGCCGTAACCGACGCCGCAGTATCAAATTCTTTTTTACTTGTCGGATGCTGAAAACGGCGGCGCGAGCGGCGCAGATACCACTGGGAAAAATCCGTGACCACAAACTCCTCAATCGCGCGTCCTGCTGTGGTGATGTCGTAGCGCTCCAACGCATCAGTGACTTCGGCAATCAGGAGGTTAACGCGCGCAAGAACCCACCGATCAAGTATGGTGAGTGTTTTTTCAGGCGGCAGAGCGATCTTTACCCGCTCTACATAGGTGTCAAATAGGACAAACGAGTTCCAAAACGTCTGGATGAACCCGCGATATTTGTTCATCAGGTCGCGCTCGTCAAACCGCTTCTCATCCCCCGGCTGATTGATCGTGTACATGTACCAGCGCAGGGCATCAACGCCGTATTTCGGTATCACTTCCCACGGGTCTACGACATTGCCTTTTGACTTGGACATTTTCTGTCCGTTTTTGTCAAGCAGAATGCCTACGGATACAACATTGCGATAGGGATTGCCTTTGCCCAGAAACGTTGCGATGACGAGCAGGGTATAAAACCATCCGCGCGTCTGGTCCACGCCCTCGGAAATATAATCGGCGGGGAACGAGAGTTTTTTGTCTTTCTCAAACGGATAGTGCGCCTGCGCAAACGGCATGGCGCCCGAATCAAACCATACGTCCGCGACTTCAGGCACGCGGCGCATCGCGCCGCCACACTGTTTCGCCACGCACGCAAACGTGATGTCGTCCACATACGGGCGATGCAGGTTTGTTTCTCCTTTCTCATCGCGCGGTAATGTGCCTGCCCGTTTTTTCAATTCATCGCAAGAGCCGATGACTTCGGTATGCGTGCATGTGTTGCACTTCCAGATCGGCAAAGGTGTGCCCCAATACCGCTCGCGCGAAAACGCCCAGTCGCGCACATCTTTGAGAAACTCGCCGAATCGCCCTTTTTTCAAATGCTCCGGCACCCAGTTGATTTTTTCATTGTTTGCGAGAAGGTCTTTTTTGACCGCCGTGGTACGCACCCACCATCCGTGGCGAGCATAGTAGAGCAAGGGCGTACCGCACCGCCAGCAGAACGGATAGTCGTGCGTGTACTGCTCCTCGGCAAAAAGAAGATTTTTGTCCTTCAATAGCTGAATGATCTTATCCTCGGTTTCTTTGCTTTTTACATACAATCCCGCAAGTCCGTCTTTCAGCGTTGAGATAAACTTTCCGTTTTCATCCACGGTATGGAAAGTAGGAAGCCCGACTTTTTTACCAAGCTTATAGTCATCCTCGCCATACATCACGGCGGTATGCACTACACCCGTTCCTTCTTCCGCAGAAACGAAGTCGGCAGCATATATTCTGTAAGCCGTGTCGTGCTTTTTCAGTTCCGGCACGTCAAAAAGCGGTTTATAGACGAGCCCCATCAGATTTTGGTTATTGATTCTTTCATTGAGAAATCTAACATTCTCTGTGTCCCAAGGAAGATGTGATTGGACATCTTTTGACGCTAAAATAAATTCTTCCTCTATCTTTATAATCTGATATTCTATCTCCTTCCCTATCGCCAACCCCACATTCCCAGGCAATGTCCATGGTGTCGTTGTCCACGCGAGGATGTATGTTTTGTCGTCTGTGGTAAAATTGTCGATCTTTTGATTCGGCTCTAACTTAAACTTCACATACACCGACCGGTCGGCTGTTTTTTTATATCCCTGCGCCAATTCATGGGATGACAAACCCGTGGCGCACCGGGTGCACCAGGGCATGACTTTGTAGTCCTGTTCCAGATATCCCTTTTTCCAGAATTCTTTGATGATCCACCACAGCGACTCTATATACGCGGTCTCGTAGGTGATGTAGGGGTTTTTGAGATCAATCCAAAATCCCATGCGCTTGGTCAGACGCTCCCACTGCTCTTTATATTCCCAGACGGATTTTTTTGCCTCGGCGTTAAACTCTGCAATGCCAAAGTTTTCTATATCCTGCTTATTTTTGAATCCCAGTTTTTTCTCCACCTGTATCTCCACCGGAAGCCCGTGCGTGTCCCACCCTGCTTTTCGCGCGACATAAAATCCCCGCATGGTCTTGTAGCGCGGGATGATGTCTTTGAACGCGCGACCTTCCACATGATGAAGGCCGGGCAAGCCGTTTGCCGTCGGCGGGCCCTCGTAAAAGACAAAGGGTTTCCCTTTTTTATTCTTCTCCACTGATGTGCGGAAAATATCTTTTCTCTCCCACAGCGCCAGCACACCCTCCTCCCGCTCGGCGATGGTCTTCTTTTTTTCCTCTTCGGACATATCATATATAGTACATTTTTACTCTTGAAAATCAAATAGAAACGCCCTTGATGAGCCGATAAACAAACCCTTCCGATCGGAAGGGTTTGTTTATCGTGATTTGTATAGCGCCACCGTTGCCGTTACATTTTTTCAGGAGCGGCAATGGACATGAGGGCGAGGGTGTTTTTGAGCGTGATCTGTGTTGCGCGGACAAGCGAGAGGCGGGCAGTGGTGAGATTCGCGTCGTCGGTGATGACGCGATGCTTTTCATAGAAGTGATGGAACGCGCGCGCAAGGTCGAGCGCGTAGTGCGGCACGCGCTGGACGTGAAAATCAGCCGCAGTGTCTTCCACGACCTCCGGCAGATGTAGCATCTTTTTGATAAGATCCAGTTCCTCCTTTTCTTTGAGCAGAGACAAGTCGCCCTCGTGGAGATATGCCGCACCGTTGCGCAGGATGCTCGCGGTGCGGGCATGCGCGTACTGCGCGTAGTACACCGGGTTTTTCTGCGACTGCTCGCGCGCGAGTTCCACGTCAAAATCCATGTGTGTTGAGGGCGCCTGCATGAGCAGAAAAAAGTTGAAGCTGTCCGACTCCACTTCGTCGAGCACTTCTTTGGCCGTAACATACGTCCCCGCGCGCTTGGACATTTTTGCGACTTCCGCCCCGCGTTTCACGCGGACATACTGGTAGAGCAGTACGCGGAAACGCGCGGCGTCAAACCCGTAGATCTGGGTCAGCGCCCGCAGTTTCGGTACATGCCCGTGATGGTTGCTCCCGAATACATTCACCACGAGATCATAGCCGGACGTGAATTTCTGTTTGTGGTACGCGATGTCGGACGCAAAATACGTGGGCTGGCCGGTGGAGCGCACCACGACCGACTCGCGGTCTTCCAAAAACTCATCCGCAGGCGCAAACCATTGGGCGCCTTCGCGCTCTTTTACCATGCCCTCGCGTTTCAATTCCTCGACTGCCTCTAGGGTCTGGCCGGAGGCGAGCAGTGCGCTCTCTTTCACCACATGGTCAAATGCGATGCCGAGCCGCCGCGCCACTTCCATATTCTCATTATAGATGTAATCGAGCCCGAATGCGGTAAGCCGCGTGAGATCCAGCGAGCGTCCCTCTATACGCAATGCCGCATCCGCGACTTCGCGCAAGTATTCGCCCTGGTATCCGCCTTCCGGAAACTCCCCTTCTTCGCCGAGTTGCTTGTGATACCAGTACCGCAGCGTGGCGCCCATTTTCTCCACCTGGGTTCCCGCGTCGTTGTGATAATACTCGCGCAGGACTTTGTATCCTGACTTTTCAAGCACACGGGCAATCACCTCGCCGATGGGCCCGCCGCGCGCGTTGCCAATGTGTATCGGCCCTGTGGGATTTGCCGATATATATTCCACTCTCGCCTTTTTTCCTTTCCCAAAATCCAAAGAGGCGAATTTCTCCTTTTCGGAAAGAATGGTTTTCAAGCCGTCATGCAGTCTATGAGCCGGAACATGAATATTCACAAATCCCGGAGTCGCAACGGTCGTATCGGAAAAGCCGCTTACGCTAAGGGTATCGCTAAGTTGCACACCTATTTCTATAGGATTCTTTCTTAGCCGTTTACCGAGAATCAGAGCCGCATTACTTGCATAGTCCCCATGTTCAGGATTTTCTGGAGGAGCAACCGAAAAATCCAACGGTTTATCTGTTGGAAACTTTTCATGTATAAACTCTGCTATGATCCTCAAAATCTCCGAACGAATCATGCAAACACTGTATCAGATTTACTTAAAAAGTGAAACCTCCGCGATACCCCGCGACAAAATCAAAATATACGGCTATGATAACGGCTGATGAATGACCTCTCTGTCAACCGACGGGCAACATACGACTATGAAATCCTCCAAACATACGAGGCGGGTATGGTATTGCTCGGGTTTGAGGTGAAATCGGTGAAAGCCGGACGCATGGCGCTAGCAGGGTCTTTTGCCGTGATTCGCGGGGGCGATGCATGGCTTTTGAACGCCGCCATCCCTCCCCACCAGCAGAAAAACACGCCCGATACCTATGACCCCACCCGCTCGCGGCGGCTCCTCCTGCACGGACATGAGATCAAGGAATTGGTGGGCGCTACCGCCCAAAAGGGCTTGACCATCGTGCCCCTGAAAGTGTATAGTAAGCGCGGTCTCTTGAAGCTGTCTCTCGGCTTGGCGCGGCACAAAAAGACCGGCGACAAGCGCGAGACCATCAAAAAACGCGAGGCCGCGCGCGAGATCGCCCGAGCATTGCATCGGGGGTGACGGGTTTCGACGGGTTCTTGAACAAAAGAAGTCAGGCCGGAGGCGCAGGGTACTTCGTTATAACTTCCTTGCAACCAATACGTGCAAACGTAGTGAAAGCATCTGACGCCCTTGCTGCTGTTTTCAGCGGCAGGACGCTTGCTCCAGCATACGCGTAAATTACGTGCATGCCATCGACCTCTCAATGCTCGTGCGAGAGACCCTCGGTGTCATACATCGAGCTTGGCCACCCTGATGCCCGATAGCGGCGGCGACACCATCGGGCACAACCCCTTTACCGCAAGGTAGAGTATGTCTGTATCAGCTTCTTTTGGGACAGGATTCGGACGGGAGTTCAATTCTCCCCACCTCCACCCCGAAATATTTATATAGTTAAACCGCAAAACCTATCCAACGACGATACCGCATCAACCAATGGATTCGCGCCACACCCGTGCGCGTGATCGGGCCTGACGGGGAAAACCTCGGCGTGCTCGAGACCGTAGAGGCGCTCCGTATTGCCAAGGAACAAGGACTCGATCTGATCGAGATTTCCGGAAGCGCTGTGCCGCCGGTCTGCAAGATCACCGAGTTCGGCAAGTTCAAGTACGCGAACGAGAAGTTCCAGCGAGAGCACGGGAAAAAACAGCACGATGTGGAGCTCAAGGGTATCCGCATCGGATTCACCACCGGGCGCCATGATTTGGAGATGCGCGCCAAGCAGGTGGTGAAATTTTTGGAAGGCGGCGACAAGGTGCGCGTAGATATGCGCCTGCGCGGACGCGAGAAAGCCCACGGCATACTCGCTCTGCAAAAGTTCAACGAGTTTTTACAAATGATTCCGATAGAATTCAAACTGGAGGCGCCGCCCAAGCGGTTCCCCCAAGGATTTATAGCCGTAGCCGTAAAGAAATAACGATACACAATGCGTAAAGCAGTCCTGAAACGAATAAAGATCACCGGCACCGGCAAACTCCTGCGCCGCCGCGCGGGCCAGGATCATTTCAACGCGAAAAAATCGCGCCGGAGCCAACTGCGCAAGCAGACGCTGTTGGTCGGATTTTCCAAGACCATGCAACGGAATATAAAACGATATAGCCGAACACCATGACACGAGTAAAACGCGGCGTGATCGCCCACAAACGCCGGGAAAAAATACTGAAATATGCCAAGGGCTTCAAGTGGGGCAGGAAGTCCAAAGAACGCGCCGCGCGCGAGGCGCTGATGCACGCATGGACCCATGCGTATGTCGGACGCCGGCACAAGAAGCAGGACTTCCGGGCGCTGTGGGCCGTGCGCATCAATGCCGCCGCCCGCATGCACGGCCTATCCTACAACATGCTCATCTCTGGCCTCAAGAAAAAGGCCGTGGCGCTTGACCGCAAGATCCTCTCCGAGGTCGCGCAAAAACATCCGGCAATATTCAAAAAAATCGCCGAAATGGCGAAGTAAACAAGTCCTTCCGATCGGAAGGACTTGTTTACTATATGCTGTTTTGTTCTTCCAAAAATCTCCCTGCTTTCTCCAGCACTTCTTTCATCTGCGGCAGGGTAATGCGCTCGCGCGCAACGCCGTATGCCAGCCACTCATAGCGATCGTGTTCCCATGAGAGCGTGAGGTCCAGATCTCCCGCGCGCCCCAGAAACATTGCCACGAACTTCAGCGCTGGCTTTCCGTCCTTCTGGCTGAAATAACGCGCCGTTGCTTTAAAGCCCTCTATAACCTCCAGGTAGCCGATCCCCGCCTCTTCCCGGGTCTCGCGCCGTGCCGCATCTATCCCCGTCTCGCCTTTTTCCAACTCCCCTTTCGGAAAGTCCCAGAACTCTTTGACCGTCTTTCCCGCGGCGACCAAGGATTCTTTGCGCGAAGCGCGGAGCAGGAGATACCGCCTCCCTTCTGGCGTGTCGCGAAAAACCACAAATCCAGCAGAACGCAGTACGGGCATCTTATTTCAACATCTTTAGCATTTTTTCCACAGGCCACGCGTTGATGATATCTTTTTTCTCCGCCCAGCCGCGGCGGGCGGTGGCAATGCCGTATTCCAACAGCTTGAAGTGCGCTATCGCGTGCGCATCAGAATCAATTGAAAGTTTTACGCCCGATGCTACGGCCTTACGCACGTGCTCGTCCTTGATGTCCAGGCGATCGGGATAGGCATTCACTTCCAGCACCGTACCTGTGCGCTTGGCCGCGGCAATCACGGCGCCAATATCAAGGTCTATTGCCGGACGCTTGCCGATGATGCGGCCCGTGAGATGGAAGATGATGTCAATGTGGGGATTTTCCATGGCGCGGATGACGCGGGCAGTCTGCGCGGCACGCGTCAGGTTAAAATGGCTGTGCACGGCGGCTCCGGCAACGTCCAACTGCGCCAGCACGCGATCATCTATGTCGAGCGAGCCGTCCTTGCCGATGTTCACTTCCGCGCCTTTCAGTATTTTGAATTTCTTCCCCTTAAACTTTTTATTCAGCTTGTCTATTTCTCCCATCTGCCGCAGAAGTTTCTTTTCGTCCGCCCCGCCGGTCATGGCGAGCGACTTGGTGTGATCGGTGATGGCGATATACTCCAGTCCAGCGGCCATGGCCGCCTCTGCCATTTTTTCAATGCTGTCTTCGCCGTCTGTCCAATCGGTCTGCACCTGCAGATCCCCTTTCAGATCGCTATATTCCACGAGCGCGGGCAGATGATTTTTTCGCGCCGCCTCGATTTCTCCCGTGTCTTCTCTCAATTCCGGTTCAATATATGGAAGACCCAGCGCTTTGTAGATCTCCTTTTCGGTTTTGCCGACAATCATCTTTTGATCCTTGAAAAGACCGTATTCGTTGAGCTTGTATCCTTTCTTTATCGCAACCTCGCGCAATGCCACATTATGGTCTTTGGAGCCCGTAAAGTATTGGAACGCGGCGCCCCATGATATGGGAGGCACCACGCGCAGATCGCAATCAAGTCCGTTTTTCAGACGCACGTTTGTCTTCGTGTCCCCGCTTCCGTATACATGAGCGATCTGCGGAAGGGCTAGAAAACGCTCCGTCACTCTTTTCGGCTTCGCCGATGCCACGAGTATATCAATATCGCCCACCGTTTCTTTCCGGCGGCGAATTGAGCCCGCGGCAACCACCGCACTGACTTCGGGGAACGCGCGGATGTCTACTTCCAATACCAGAACTTCAGGCAGAACCGAGCCGAGCGTGCGCCGCCCGCCTGACGCGCGTAAAAATTCTATGCTCTTGAGGATGCGCTGTTCTGATTTTTCCCCGAACCGCGGCAAGACGCCTATCTTCCCCGTCTGTGCTGCCATTTCCAGGTCCGCAAGCGTGCACACGCGCAATTTTTCCCACAGCGTGCGGAGCATCTTCGGCCCCACGCCCTCCACTTGCAGGAGTTCGGTCACATTGACCGGAACTTTTTTGTGCAGATCTTCGTATGCTTTGATCCTGCCCTTTTCCAAAAGTTCGGCGATGTGACTGGCAATCCCGCGACCAACGGCCGGGATCCCCTTGAGCGCCTTGATGCCGTCTCTCTTGTACGCGTCCGCGAGTACGGTGTCCCACGCTTCCACGCCCGCGGCCGCTTTTTCATACGCGCGGGGTTTGAACGCCACGCCCTCCATCTCGAGGAGTGCGGCCATCTCACGAAGCACGGTGACGATGTCACGATTAGTCATAGCGTAATATCGCAATATCGGCAGTCCCATGGTTCGACAACTACGGTTTGCAATTTCGGCACCGGAACGTCACGTCCCTTTCTTGTCAATAAAGATGCGCGCCGGAGCAGGGGTGATTTTCGGCGCGATGTATGGCTTGAGAAACAGTATCATGACGGTCGCGAGAAACGAGAGCATGCCGATAAGCGGGAACATCGCGCGAAATCCTACGAGCGTTGCGAAGATGCCGCCCAAAGCGCCGCCAAGCGCCGAGCCCGCTCCTAGGGAAAAACTGGAATACAAGGCCCACTCAAATCCTTCTTTGCCTTTATCAATATGACGCGTGAAGATCGCATAAAAGGGCGGCACGAGCATGGCGTCCCCGAGGCCAAGCATGAAGCCGAGCACATAGACATGCCATGTGGCCGCGGCAAAATAATAGAGCGTGATGACGACCGAGGAAATCAGCCCGCCCATGATCATGAAATAAAAGTCGTCGATCTCACCGCGCGCGCGATCAATAAAGCGCGCGACAAAAAGCTGGAGTACGGACTTGGTCATCCAATACACGGTCAGCGCAAACCCCACGGTTGCGACCGTGGCACCCGGTATCTGCTCGGTGATAAAGACGGCGAAGATCGGCGGCAGAAACCCAAATGCCGTGATAAGAATGAAATCAGCAAAGACGATGATCAGGATGACCTGATTGATTTTGGGGAACCATTGCTGCATGAAATGTATTATACGCACAGGCGAGCCGTAAAGAAAGCCGCCCCTGCTACCAGCAGGGGCGGCTTTGCTCTTCAACACGCCATGTATTCAGTATAGCGCATTCGCGCCGGCAATGTCTCCCGCGTTGAGCGTCCGCTTCTTTATCTCGCCGTAATCCGCGTATCCGTACATCGTCTCCTCTGTGCAGGAATTATAGAGATCCGCAAGGCCGATGGCGTGTCCCAACTCGTGCGTGGCGATGTTGTCAAAATCCATCTTTCCCGCCCCACCGATCGCTGACCAATCATACGATACATCATCATATACCTGATCCCATTCCACCAACGTTTTGGTAAAGCGGTTGTACCATACAATGGTGACCGCAATGGCGTTTGCATCCACAACATTGGCAAAATACACTTCGTTCTGTCCGTCAGGAGCCACGGTATCCGCGATGAGCGCTGACGATGTCGCCGTACCGTTGCCGAGAATGTTCACGCCTAAGCCATTGTCTACCATGCCGTCAGCCGCGTCTTCCCATTTCGCAATGCTCGCGGAAAGCGTATCCGCAACAAATATATTACCGAGCCCGCGCGTATTGGCGGGATTCACCATCCACGGCTCCACCACGCGCCATTTGGTATTGCGGACGATAAAACCGTAGCATTGATTCTTGGCTCCGGAAGACACGGCGCGCTCTTGCGCCTGTGTCGCGCGGCGATGGACAATCAGACGTCCTTCCACCTGCTCGCCGGTTGCGAGATCGACGGCTACGCCAAGATCAAAAACATTGGGCGCCACTTCCGCCGCGCGCTCGGGAATCACGACCGTTTTTCCCGACGGCGTCACGGTTGCCGTAACGAAAACCGGAGGCGCAGCGAGTATGGGAGTCACGGAAAGGAAAAGCGAAATCATCACATACGCGGTAATAACTTTTGGTACCATCTTCTTTGGAAATTTATGCGATAAAAAAACAAGTGACCTTGCGACAAGGTTATCAGAGTATCATCTTCTCTGTCAAACCAATGTATCCGTCCATCCCCAAATTATGATCTTTACGTCCTTGCGATGTCCTTAGAATAAAAAGCCGCTCGCGATCCCTTGTGGAACCCGAGCGGCATTGCGTTCTCCGCGAAAGATACATCAATCGGGGACAAACCAATACGACAGATAGTGGAGCCGTCCCCGCGTACCCTCCACTGAAAGGTAGCGGATACTACCGCCTCGGCAATACCAATAGATACTATTGGCATCGCCGTAGAGTTTTTTGCTGAAGGGCGGCATGGGCACAACCACAACCTTCAAACCGTACCTTTCCAGCTCCCATTTTGCCCGTGGCTGGGTCCACGGCGCGGCAATAAGTGCCACGGTCTTCCACCCATTTTCCCGGCAGACACCGGCCTGAAACCCCGCAACTGTGCGACTATTCCATGCCATATTTGATCCGCCGAGGGCATTGCCTTTGGGAGGTTTGGCTATGGCGGCAAACGGAATGTCCGGCGCCGCAAGAGCGACTGGCTCCTGCGGGATAAGTGGTTTCCACGGAAATCTCTCGTGGAGATAGCGCATCACAACGGCGAACACCATATCTCCCCGGCTCGGTTTTCCGTTTTTGAGCAGGCCGTGCGCCATGGTCACGATCGCATCGGCTGTTGCAATCTCCTCCATAGTTGCCTGCGAGACCTTCCATACAAACAAGCAACGGGCAACATCTCGAAAGAACACTGCGTCCCTCCTTTCTTATCAATCCAAATCTACTTTGAGAGATTCGCAAAGAGTATAAACTAAATGCCTAAAAAAGTCAAGTTTTGTTCACGAGTAAAAAACGCAGTTTTGGGAGTGTTTGAAGTGGAACTTCAAACAGAGCGTTTTATCGCATAAAGCGCTGGCCTGCCTCGACCGCGAGGATGTTGAGGAGACCGACGCCCAGGACGACTGCGCGTAGAGGAGGTGCCAATGATCAGAGGCGCAGATCGCGCACGCGCGATTCGAAAAACGAGCGTATATCGGCTTTTCCGACGGGATCATTCAAAAAGATGATGCCCGCGTCTTCTATATCATCCAGATAAATCAACTGTTCGAGAAACAGCCGCGCATTGAATTCTGCGCTGTATTTCCGTTTCGCGAGATCAATGATCGCTCCTAAAGACGCGTGACCGCCGGAAAGTATCGCGTGAAGATCGACATAGTCCTTGAATGTCCCGCGCCTACCGATAGTATAGGCCTTGGTCGCGGCAAGCTCCGCCACGGAAAGCATACGCATGCCTTCATACATCGTGAGATCAGCGAGCAGGGGAAACGGGTAGCGCAGAAAGGTTACTTTCACATCGTCAGCAAATATCGTGAGCTCGTCGGCATTGTTCACGGAAGGCACGATCGCGGCAGGATTGAATATCCGCTCCGCGATGGCAAGCAGATCACGTGGTATCGGATCCGAAGAAAAAAGATCAAAATCAATCGACTGCCGATGCCCAAGATGAAGCGCCAATGCGGTGCCGCCTGCAAGATAATATTCCGGAAATGCCGGCAGTTTCTGAAATATCTCTTTTCCTTTTTCAGTGAGTGCTTCGGGATGCATGAGAAAATACCTCAATACCAAAGATGAGCATGATGAGACGCCGGACGCGAGGACGAAACTCCGTTATAGGAATCTCAGCCAGCAGTTTTTTAATCTCTTCCCTGCCATAGGTACGGACAAGCCACTGCCAATGCTCCAGATCCCCGTAATTCAGGGATTGGACAATAATGGTCTTCTTATCGCGCCATATATCAATCTGTCTCATATCATACGACCACAAGATCGGACGGAAAAACTCAGGGAGAGACGCGACACGCATACTGGTTTCCATATCTCCATTATAGCAAAAAGATGACGTTTTGTGGAGCCCTCGAACCAGTACCACCAGCGAATATGGAGAGAATGCTGCGTTTGAAATGTTTGAAGTGGAACTTCAAACATGACGCTTTGATGGGGGTGCCTGCAAGAGCCACTTCCCCGCTTCTACCGCGAGGATGTTGAGGAGGCCGACGCCAACGACACCGAAGACCCACGGGAGCGGGAGTGGCACGGTGCCGAAGATGTGTTGGGCAAAGGGAACGTAGACGGCCCACGCGGTAAGCACGATGCCAATACCCGCGCCGACGACCAGGAAACGATTGGAAAAAGGATCATATGTGAAAATACTACGCTCCAAACTGCGCACGGAGAAGGATAGGAATAGAGTATACGTCGCGAATGAAGCGAAAATAAAGGTCCGCACCAGCGCGGGATCAAAGCCCCATCGGAGCAAGGTATAGTAAAAGAGAAAGAGGAGCGCTGATGTGGAAAAGCCGATCACGACGATCATAACGCGCATGGTGCGGTCAAAAAGATTGCGGTCAAGCGTACGCGGTCTTTTGCCGAGGCCGTCCACGCCCTGCTCAAAGGCCAGAGCCAACGCCGGAAAACTGTCAGAGAAAAAGTTCACGAAAAGGATCTGGAGCGCGGAGAGCGGCAGGGGTAATCCCATGATGAGCGCCCCGCCGATGAGCAAAAGTTCGTCGAGCGTGTCGGACAGGAGGTAGACGATAACTTTGCGGATATTGTCCAAAATTTTGCGGCCCTCCTCAATCGCCGCGACGATCGTCTCAAAACTATCATCCAGGAGCACGAGATCGGCCGCGCTCTTGGCAACTTCACTTCCTGACCCAAGCGCTATACCGATATCCGCCCGCGCAAGCGCGGGCGCATCGTTGACGCCGTCGCCGGTGAGCGCCACGACTTCTCCCTGCGATTGATACCACGCGACAATTTCAGATTTTTGTTCCGGGGTGACGCGCGCGTACACGGACGCCTCATGGGACCTAGCATGCCATTCTTCTGGCTTGAGGTATCGCATGTCGTCGCCCGTGAGCACACTACTTCCTTCTTGTGCGAGTCCGAGCGCGTGAGCGACGCTCTCGGCCGTGCCACGATGATCGCCCGTTACCATAATAGTTCTTACGCCCGCTTCCCCTATCCGCCGTATTGCTTCGGCGACACCCGGCCGCAGAGGATCGCGGAATGACAAGAGACCCAAAAATCGGAATCCCGTGAGCGCGTCCTTGGCATGGATGACGTGGTGCCGGGCCGTGTCTTTGCATGCCGCGCCGAGCACACGCTCGCCCCCTGCGGCGCGGATCTCCCATTCTTTTTTTACGGCCGCATGGTCCGCTTCGTTCATATCGGTAAATGCGGCCAGCACGTCGGGCGCGCCAAAGACGACCGTGCGAAAACCATTGCCATGCGGATGTATGGTCACGGAGAATTTGCGCACCGAATTGAATGGCATCTGGTCCACGGGGAGGGGCCGATCCGCAACCGATACGCCGCGGATAGCCGCGCCCCGCACGAGTGCCACCTCTATCGGGCGGCCAAACATTTTCCACTGCGCGGTCGCGTCATTGGGATTTTCAATAATCACATCAGTATTGGCGATTGCGGCTTCTAGGAGTTCTCGCTCGCCTTCCGCTCCGGCGAACGGCGCCACGGCCGCGAGCTCCATGCGGGCAGACGTAAGCGTGCCTGTCTTGTCCGTGAGAATCAGCGTGGTTGAACCAAGCGTCTCGGCGGCGAGCAGGCGGCGCACCACGGCTTTGCGTTTTGCGAGACGCTCAACGCCAACCGCGAGAATAACGGTGAGTGCTATGGGCAATCCTTCCGGCACGGCGGATACCGCGACAGCGATGGCAATCAGAAACGTCTCCAAAATGCCGTAGCCGAACCACACACCGAGGACAAAAAGCATGGTAACGAGTCCCACGAGCGCAAGACCGGTGCGACTGGCAAAACGCGCAATAGCCCTTTCAAGCGGTGTGGGAGCGCGCTCGGCAGAGCCGATGAGTCCCGTAATGCGCCCGAATTCCGTGTCCGCGCCCGTGGCGGTCACCACCGCATCCCCCACGCCCTCGGTAATGAGCGTGCCGCGATAGAGCATGGATGTGCGCTCGGCAACGCCGGTTTCTACGGACAGCGCTTCGCTGTGCTTTTCCGCAGGCAGGGATTCACCCGTAAGTACGGCCTCGTCCGCCTCCAAACTTTGCGCAAAGATGACGCGCGCATCCGCCGGCACCTGATCGCCCTGACGCACGCGGATAATGTCGCCCGGCACCACGTCCTCGGCGAGCACCTCTTCTTCGCCGTGGTAGCGCCGTACACGGGCACGGATATGGATATATGCATGGAGCCGCGCCAGCGCGGATTCTGCTTTGTATTCCTGATAAAAACCAAGCGCGGTGTTGACGATGACTGCGGCAAAGATCACGCCCGTCTCCACCCATTCTCCCAGGACGGTCGTAGCGCACCCCGCCGCGATGAGCACAAGAATCAATGGACTGGAAATCTGCCGTAGCAAGAGCGCCGGCGCACGGACGCCATCTTTTTCCGGAATGGCATTCGCCCCGAACATGCTCCGGCGCTTGCGCACTTCATCCCGAGTGAGTCCTTCGGGTGTCGCCGCGAGAAGCCGCAGTGCTTCATCGGAGGACATGGCCCAAAAGGGCTCTTTGGTAGTCGTGGGGTCCATATTTTTGCGATACTCTACAATGTGCGCGCCAGTTCCGCGAGCACGCCGACGACAATGGCCGCAAAGACAACGTATCCGGCCACGGCGCGCAACGACAATGCCGTGCCTTCTTTTTTGCGGATTTTCCTTCCCATCATGAGGAACAGCGTGCCATCCACGGCAAAGGCGAGCACGCCGACCACGCTGATAATGGCGATAAAGTTCTGGAAACCCGCCAGATACGCGGCATAGGGGATCACAGACGCGGTGATCCATGCGGCACGGCGCTGGAGCCCCATATCCAAGGCAAGCAGGGCCTGGAAATTTTCCGACAGCGCGATGTATGAGGTAAGCACGGCGAGGAGTCCTGCCGCGCTCCCCCAGAGCACGATGCGATGGCCAAGCATGGACCCGAGTCCTGCAATCGCTTCCTCGCTCGTTGCGGGCCCTGACACGCCCACCACGCCAAACGCGAACAAAAAATAAAGCGCGGGCGGGATGAGCGAACCGGCAACAATGGCCGTGCGCACCTTTTTTTTATTACGCCCCAGAAGTGTTGCCATGTCCGGAATCACGGAGGCACCCGTCAACGCAAACAGCAGTACGCCGTACGGCGCCCACATGCGCTCGGGATAGATGCCGGATAGATGCGGCAGAGAGACATCGGGCAGAAGATACAGCGCCAAGAGCGCGATAAAGGCAATTTCAAAAATCGTCAGCAGTCCGTTGATCGCCGCCTCTTTCCTGAACGGGAAAAACGTGATCGCGCATACGGCGACTGCAAGGGCTAGCGCCAATCCTCCCGCAGATATATTCGGCGCCACGCGGCTCAAGAGTATTTCTAGAAACAGCGACCCTACGATGATATAGGCAAGGAGCGTGCCGATGGTGCCGGCAAGCGTGGACGCCCAGGAGACGCCCGCGGCCCCGCGGCCCAGATATGTGCGGATATAGCCGGGCATACGATGATACTGCGGCGTAGCCAGCACGATCTCGCCATACAACACATGAAGCGCCAGCACCGCCATTGCCAGGACGGCGAGTTCGGCCGCACCCAGCCAAAATCCCGCGGCCGCGAAAGAAAAAGGGATGGCGAACATCCCCACCCCGATAATCATGCCGGCCAGCATGAGCACGGCCTCAAAAAATACCCGCATTATATTTCGACAATTTTGTCTTTTTTGACGAGCGCCATCACTTTTTCCACCAGCGCTTTTGGATCGGCGTCAAACACTACCCTCCCCATACCCCGATGCGCTTCTTCCAAAATCTCTCTCATCTCTTCCGCCATCCCGCCGGTGCCCGTCAGCACGCCGATGGGCTTGTTGTCCTCAAACGCGATCGTGAATTCGTTCAGCGTCCCCATGCGGCCACAGGTAATGAGCACGGCATCCGCCGCGCGGGTGAGCATGAGATTGCGCCCCGCGTACCCAAATCCCGTATAAATGATGATGTCATGATAATCAAGGGGCAATGCGTACTTTTTTACATGCTCCACTTCCGACATCGCGGGCGAAACCCCGATGACAAATCCACCTTCTTCCTTGGCGCCGATGGCTCCCCAGTATGGCGCGCCCGTCGTAGCGCCGGTAACCAGCACCGCATGCTGGCGCACAATCTCGCGGCCAAGTTCTTTGGTTTTTTCAAGCGCGTCGGGGGCGCAATGACCGGTCTCCGCGGCCCCTGAAATACATAATTTTACTTTGAGATGGATGTGCGGCGTTTTTTTTATTTCTTCAGGCATGAGATGAGGCATTACATGACTATATCGTACCAGAAACCTCCGTCAGAATACAGCCACGGCATCCTGTTCAGGCGCCTCCGCGACCAGGCCGAGACGATCACGGATGTGCTGGACAAGATATATCGCTTGCATTTCTTCACCTTGTATGGCAAAGACGCGCTTGAGCGTGTCGCGACTGGACGCGGCAAATTTGAAGAGCTGGGGATAGTCGGCGTGCGCGGAAAAGCCGTTGATCTTGCGCAGTTCCGCCCGCACCGGCACCTCTTCATTCAGAATTCTGACGCGATCGGCGCCCTCAATGAGGCGCCTGCCGAGCGAGCCCGCGGCCTGAAAACCCACGACCAACAGCATACTGCGTTCATCTGGAAGATATCGCCGGAGGTGATGTAGTATCCTGCCGCCCTGGAGCATGCCGGAGCCCGCGATGATGATCTTGGGTCCCGCGACCTCGTTGATCGCCTTGGATTGCTCGGCGGTCTCGGTAAAATGGAGTTTTTTGGAACGGAACAGGTGCCGGTGCTTGCCGAAAAGCTCGCGTATCTCGGGACGGTATGCTTCCGGATATTGCTCGTATACTTCGGTGATGCGAATTGCCAGGGGCGAGTCCACAAATACGGGCACGTCGGGAATCCGCTTGAACAAAAGCATCTCATTGAGGAGGTGCAAAATGTCCTGCGTGCGCTCAGCGGCAAACGCGGGAATCATGAGCGTGCCGCCGCGCGAGACGACGTCTTCCACAGCCCGCTCGAGTTTCAGCGTCCGCTCCTCCGTGGCCTCGTGCGCGATATTTCCGTATGTTGATTCAATAAAAAGATACTCTATGTCCGAGAAGTGCTGGGGCGGCGGGAGGAGTACGGACGGGTCATTGCCCAAGTCGCCGGTATGAAGAATCTTTTTCCCTTCCGCATACAGCACGATCATGCTGGACCCTAGGATGTGTCCCGCATTGGCCAGTTCAAAATCAACATCCCCGACCGTCCTGCGCGTGCCATACGGCACATCCTGCCACAATGAAAGCGCCTGCTCCAGATCTTCTTTTGTATAGAGGGCCTCACGATTTCGTTCGGCAAGATGCAGAGCATCCTCGAGTAAAAGGCGCGCCAGATCGCGCGTGGCCGGTGTGGAGAAAATACTCCCACGGAATCCCTCGCGTACAAGCTTGGGGATCCTGCCGATGTGATCGATGTGCGCGTGCGTAACCAGCACCGCATCAATATCTTTCGCGGAGAAAGAGAACGGCCCGAAATTAGTATCGCTCAATTCATGCGAGCCCTGGAACAGGCCGCAGTCAATGAGTAGTTTTGTTTTTCTTGTTTCAAAGAGATAGCACGCGCCCGTTACCTCCCGCGCCCCCCCGTAAAAAGACACTTTCATGTTTAATACTCAAACTCGTCAACCGTTTTTCCGGCCTGGTCTTTCAGGGTTACGCGCTCTATGGTGTTGCGAAAGAAATCGCCATCGCGCTGGAGCCACACCAGCCACCGCGTGCCGTAGAAGTTGGCTTTTTCCCGATAGTCCTTCACGCATCCGGCGTAGTTGAAATGCGCCTGGGCAAAATCCGCGCACGCCGAGTCGGTAAACATCTCCAATTTCGGAATCCTACAGCTCGACGCGTTTTGCAATTGCTTGATGCACGCGTCAGACAGTGACGGATATTCTTTGACATCGGGCCGGGGACATCGGTGCGCCAGGGACGGGGAAAATTTTGATGTTTGGTCAAAATAGCCAGTGCAGAGATTCTCGCGGAAATTCATCCGCCGCTCCTGCGTGCCGAACGTAATCACGACCTGATCCTCGGGCCGAAGACGGATGGGGTCCATGGCCGTTCCCGCAAGGCCCGGCAATTCAAATGCTTTGGGGATGTCCACCGACCCGCCGGCAGAGTTCTCAATTCTGAAGCCCGTTACATTGATCGTCTCCACCGAGCTGGTATTGCGCAAAGTCACCTGTTCTTTATCAGCCGTGCTCTCGCGGCCGCGGATACTCGACATCTCAATCTTGCCTCGGTAAGGAGACGCGCCCGCCGGGGGCAGGAGTGAAACGATGGACGCCGTGCCCGCGGGCGGAATTGCGGCAGGAGTAAGGGCAGACAGCTTGTTCGCGACAGCCCGCGTAAGCGGCCCGAAATAGCCGCTCACCGGAGAGATATTGTATGCGGATTGAAGCTGCTGTACGGCGCCGCGCGTAAGACCGAAAAAGTTCCCCGTGGATTCCGGAGCGTTAAAATACCCGCGCCCGCGCAGAAAGTCCTGCAAGCGCGCCACATCCGCATCCCCCCGCATGCCGTAATATAAATCGCGGTTAAAACTCCCCGCACCAAAAACCGCAAGCGGCAGAAAAGCCGCCGCACCCGCAAGTACCATCCAAACGGCATACCGCCTCATCGCCGTCATCCTACCACAATCCCGCCCCCGCACAAAAAGGTCTGTTACAGACCTTCTGCAACGGGCCGCCCGCCTGTGGACAACCTATTGCGTCATCTTACCATCCATGCTATACCTAACGCGGTGTTTGGAGGGTTCGCCCTCTCACGGCTAAAGGTAAGCTGTAACCAAACACCAACAGAGCCCCCGCCATTTGGCGGGCTTTCTGTTTGTCAATCCTCTTCCGGATTTCCGCCGTACAATTTGCGCCGCCTCGTCTCTTTATTGACTCCCCCAAAAGGGATAATGCTCCAAAAAAAATCGTTGCCCATCTTCAATCTGTTTTATGACGATCTTGATCCTTACGCGCCGTATGACCGCAATGAACTCATAATAGGTAACATGCTTGAGTATGATATCGGTACGACTATGGATCCTCACGCGCTCAAAATGTTTCGTCTCCCAAACTCCCTGCACCGTGTGGCTCAAACATAAAACTTCCGGCACAAGGAAAAGCACCTTGAAGCGCATGTACTGATCACGGCGTGAGCGCGCATAGCGCGGACGTTTGAATTTCAGATGCTCTAAACCACTTGCGTTGAAGTAAACGTCGCCTCCGAAATAAGGACATCGGACCGGCGAGAATTTTTTATACAAATCCCCTCCCTTCGTCGTAACTTCATCAAAATTTTCGATGTCTCCATTCATTTTTTCGTATGCTTTTGAGCACCTGTTGGTCGCGTCTGTGATCCAACGTGTGATGCGACCCTAATAATTCACGTATACCTTTACTAAAAGAAAAGAAAAAGTATCAATCAATGAATAAGAGACATTATTCCTTTTACAAAAAGGGCAGTTGTAAATATGCGGGTCTATAAAGTATTTTTTGTCCAAGTGAGAGAGGTCCATATTTTTATTTGATCAAATCATCAACGCTTACATTTAACCCCTTTACGATTTTCTTCAAAGTTTCAATGGTCGGGTTCGGTGTCGCTCCGACCTCATCGGTTAAACCGCGCTCATCAGCATTTCGATGGCGCCGCGGCTCAAGATAAGGCGAATTGGGAATAGGCGACTGCATACTCGTTTATACTACGGCTTCGCCTTAAACGCCCGCTTATTTGCCTCTTGGAGGATCCTAATCGTCGCATGCACCGAAAGATTGTCGGTCGGCAAGAGAATTAAACGCTCGCCCAACTGATTCAATAAAGGACTCAAAAACTCATCAGCCCATGACGGCGATAGCGTCAATACGCCGGAAAAATCTATTTCCAGATCTTCACCTTGAGAAAACTCGCGCAAGGTTGACTGAAACGCCTTGAACGCTTCACTGCCCAATTCCCGCGATATCAATGTTTTGCCGAACTTTTCCAATGGTAATTTCATATATTTTTATCTGCTAAAACCCTATTTTCGCCAAACACCCTCGCACGATACGCTCACCGCGCGTAACACGAAACTCTTTGTCTTTACCTTGCATGCGCACCTCGGCATCGCCACTGGTGTAAAAAAGATCAAACGATTGCTCCGTGACGACCTCGCGAACAAGCTTGAGCCCATTCCCCCGCTTTTCCGGCGCCCTGCCGGAAATAAACTCCGTAAACGCCACTTCCACTGCCGCGACATGGCTCGAAAGTTCCGGACGCACGCGGCGCAATGTTTCTAAAATACCCAACCCCCGATCAGCAAGCACAATAATGCCTTTGGCAATATCATAGCCGAAGAAAATTCCCGCGGTATCCGGCCACTTACCCAAATTATGAGCAAACGAATTGTCGCCGATTTCTCCGGCAATTAGTGTGATCAAAGAATATAATTTTTCAAATCCGGGCTTTTGCATCAGCGCGTACTCCATTTTCGTCAGCCGCGCGTTAAAAATAGAACTGGTAGAACAGTAGAATGCGCCCGGAAACTCAATGCCGTCCCGAATCCACTCCGAGGCAAATCGCATCAAATCGCTGGCAAAAATTTCTAAGTCATTTTCACGGTAATACCGATGCGTGCCCCCGTCTTTTCTGATCGCGACTAATTTACCGCTCTTGTCCCAGCGACGCAAAGTATCAAGCGAAACGGCTAAAAATCCCGCTGCCTGCGTAATGGTTAATAATTTTTCTTCCATACCTTGGAGAGTATCGTCATCTTATCATAGGATTAGAAACTATGCAAGCATACCCTGAAACTATGCAAAAATCTATCAATCTATGCATTGCTTGCATCTAACTACTTATAATTCAGTGATTTAGATAAAATCTCCCCGCGAATACCTTTTAAACGCCTGTTGCGGATAGCATAGATTTCGTATGCCCTTGGGCAGATTCGAACTGCCATCCCAGCCTTCGGAGGGCTGTATTCTATCCATTGAACTACAAGGACACTACGCCTGACACCATAGCAAAAAACGCGCTCCGATTCAATCGGAGCGCGTTTTGCGTGCTTTCTGAATTTATGGCGCCAGCGCGTTGATTCTCTTGCGCGTGGCGGGGCCGACACTGCCGACTTGCTCAAGCCCTGCCGCCGCTTGGAATTTCTTCACCGCCGCCTCGGTTGCGGGGCCGAAGAATCCGGTGGCGCTGTCGCTCGCCAATAGTCCTTCTTGCGCGAGGATGGTCTGCAGAAGCCGCACGTCGTCTCCCCGCATGCCGCGGCGCAACGCGCGCATGATACCCCCACTGACGGATGTAGCGACATTGTCCGACGACTTCGCCCCAGAAGATCCTTTTGCTGTGGCGCTCACCTGCGCGGTGTTTTCCGACTCATTGCCTGCCGTGTCCACGGCGCGGACGGTGTAGTAATAGGTAGCGCCGTCCGCAAGCCCTTCGCCGTCGCTGAACGCGGAAGCACGCAACTTTGCCGCGCGTACCGTGCCGAGCTCCCCTGTCTTTGCCGAGCGATACACCTTGATGTAGTCAAAATCCTTGACGGGCTTCTTCCACGTGATGCTGATCTGTCCGACCCCCGCCGGCTTTGCCGCAACGCTCGCGGGCGCATCGGGCGGCGTCGCGTCTGCGCGCGCGGTGATCGCAAAGCGCGTCAGGTGATCCACGCGGCATACCGCGACATTGCGCTCTTTGTCAATCGTACATTCGTCCAGCCGCGCCCACACGCCCGTCTTTTCATCAAAGTAACTCGGCACGAGCGCGTCTTCGCTCACTCCCTGTTTTTTGAGATCCGTATCGTCGTAGGGAATGACGATCTCTGCTTCTTTGGTCAGCGTCGTCACTTCCTTGCCCGTCGCATCATGAATCGTCACGTCATACACCGTGCTGACCACATCGGTCCCCGCCTGCGTCGGCGCCTCCACCGTGGGATTGATCTCCACCTTCACATCTCCCGATGCAGAGACGGCAGAAGGCGGCAGGGTGAGCTGGGCGCCGTCCGCCGACTTCGCCACCACTTGCTGGCTCCCGGGCTCGCTTACGCTAATGGAGGGCGGGAGTGGCGCCAAGGTCTGCTTGTTCAGCAATAATTCTACGACAACGGCCGTTGTCTTTACGTTTACCACGATCTCCGGCGATTTATACGGAAATCCTTTGTATTCCTTTCCCGCGCCTATGTGCCATCGCGCGTTGCCTTCAACCCCGAAAGAGAACGCGCCTTGCGCGTCCGCGCGCGTGGAGGTGAATCCTCCGCGCTCGCTCCATGCCCAGACGAACGCGTCGGTCGCGATACCTTCTTCGGTTTTTGTCGTGCCGCTTATCGTAAGCTGGGTCGCGGCCTGCTTCTTTTTGAATACAAGTTTTACCTCCTTGCGCGCTCCTCCCGCAAGCAATACTTCCTGTTCCGCAGCATTGACATACCCTCGATCCTGCGGCACATAGCCGCGCACAAAGTAGGCGCGCACGCCGAGCGCGAACGTCGCCGTGCCGTCCGTACCCGTAATTCGAAACTCCGGTGGTATGCCAATGTCGCCAGAGACGATCGATGATCCGCTGTGCGTATCGGCAATGACGCCCACGTTTTCCAAAGGAGCCCCTGACTCATCGGTCGCGGAGACCACGAGCACAGCGTTGCTCGCGGCTACGATAAAGTTGCGCGTTGCGGTCTCCTCTTTTCCGTCCCGCGCAAATGTCGCTCCCTGGGGCTTGCCGTTCCACGTCCACGCGGCGCGTCCGGATTCCCGCGGATGAATCCCCACAAACCACTGCCCTGCGCCGACTTTCAACACATATATTCCGGCGGCATCGGTCGTGCTACTCGCCCATTGGCGCGACTCGGAAGCATACGCGCCCACTTCGGCGTCCGTTACGGGCGCGCCGTCCGCAAAAAGCACCGTGCCGGTAATGATTTTTACCGTACTGCCGAGCGTGAGATTTACTGTCCGCGTTTCTCCCGCAGTAATCGTTACCTCGCGGGGAGCGGCCCGCAGGGCATCACTGCGGTCATACGGCGGATGCGCTTCCACCATGTAGGCGCCCGGCGGCACCGAAAGTTGGAATGCGCCGTCGGCGTCGGTCTTGGCATTGCGGGAGAAATAGTTTTGATAACTACGCGAGGCATCAGCCGCGTACGGTATCGGCACACCTTGGGGAACAAAGACATAGATATACGCTCCGGCTACGGAGGCCCCGCTTGCGTCAGTAACTTTCCCGATGATGGCACTACTCCCGCGCGTGGATCCCGCGGTGGTAAATGACGCGCTATAGGACGCCGCAAGCGCGTTGCCCGCGCGGTCGCGCAATGAGGATAGCACCGTGAACGTATAGCTCATGCTCGGCTCCCATTCCCCTGAAGGCACGAATTCAAATCCGTCGGGGAATATACTGAACGAACCCGGCACCCAGCTCTCCGGCGCCGCGGTCTTGGTCACACGGAAGAATTCTTTTGCAGTGGATGCGGGATCCAGCTCGCGCGTGAACCGCACCTTGATGCGCGTGCCGGTCTCTACGCCGACAGCACCCGTTTTGGGGAATGTACCCGCGGAATCCACCGCAAATGCGCCGACAACGCGTTCAATCACGCTGAATGAAAGTCCGCCGGACACGCCATTGCCATTGGTCACCGACACCCAATATGTCCCGGGCTTCACCGGATTATAGGGCGCGGGCAAGAGACAGCGCGGTTCGGTTACCGCGCACAAAGGTACGCGGTCTTCCGGCACGGCAAAAATAAGGGTCTTGCTGTCCAAAGACGGGACATCCATGATCACGCCGGTATCAACATTGATACGGTTGCCGGTCGGCGTAAATCCGGAGCCGGAGATGAGAACCTTGACGCCGATGGAGCCGGATGACGGCGTAAGAGACCACAGCGCCGGAGCCGTTATCGGTGTCGTCGTTCCAATGCCGGACCCGCTGACGAGAATGAGCGCAATGTTGGATTCCAAAGAACATCCTGCGGCGCTGCACGCGCGCACGCGATATTGGTGCGTCCGTTGGGAAGGCGAGCGGTCGGTGTATGTGCCGCGTCTCTCGTAGACAATTCCCGTGCTCCCCATGACGATCCACTCCGTCCCGTTGTGCCACTCTATTTTGTACATATCTTCATTGGTCGCGTTGTCTTGCCATGAGAGCAGGACATCCGCAAATGACTGCACGGCGGTCAATGCCGTCGGCGCCGCGGGAATACCCGACAGCGTGGTGGACGCGGTCTGCCCGCCGGACGTAGGATACCATTCGTCATTATCATCCCTCCCATAGCAACTGGTGTCCTGTGGATAGTCGGTTGCGCCGTCATTATCGTTATCAATTCCGTCCGAACACTGCCATGTGCCGATTGTGCCCGTCGAGGTCGGGCTTACGATCGGAATGCCGAATTCTTGCCAATTCGCGTCGGTCCCTGCTCCTGGTTTCCACCCGCCGAAATAGCCGCCTGCCGCAGAGCTATCAACCCCCACGATGAACGCTGTATATTCGGCATCGGTTCGCGAAAGAATCTGCGAGTGCTGAGTGGAGCCGTTTTTGAACCGCCATGTATGGGACACCCCATTCGCGTTTGTTGATCCCGAGCCGCTTGAGTTACAGCCGGATGCGACGACGGTGTCTCCCCGTTTCGCTGATTGCGTCATGTCGCCGTTGCAATAGATCGCGTTGCCGGACGCATCGGTATACATCTGATGACAGCCACTGCCGAGGAGGGCTGTCAGCGCGCTGTCGCACGATCCTACCGCCACGCTCGTACTTCCGCCGACGGAAGATGTTGTGAAGGTCTTCCCGGAAAACGTCGTCCGATAGTAATCGGTGTTTTCTGAAATGACATTATAGGCATAGGTGGTTGACGCGGTGAGCCCGTCCAAATATATATTGTGATTCGTGCTGAATGTCACATTTGATTTCGTCTGAGACGGCGTGCCAACGCCATACTCAACTTTTGCGTTTGAGGGAATATCGGTCGTCCATGTGATATTTGCCGAATAGGACGTGATGTAGGTTGCCGCGATAGCGCTGATGACCGGCGGGGGCGTTGCGGTTGCCGGTGCGGTCGTGCTGGTGGATGTGCCGCCGACGGTCGCCCGCGTGGTGTTGGACTCGCCGAAACACCCGGCCGTATTCGTACACGGACGTACGCGGTAGTCGTAGGTGCCTGTTCCCACCCCTGTGTCTTTATAGGATCCGCTTCCTCCCGCAAGATACGGTATGGTGCCGGTCTGTATCCACTCGCCCGCGCCTATTCTGCGGTCAACGCGATATATATCCTCGCCCTGATAGAAGTCAGTCCACGTGAGCGTTACGTCAGCGCCCGAAACCGCCACCGTGAGATTTGCCGAACCCCTCGCGGTCGTGGTTGTTGTTCCGCCGGTTGATGTCGTCGTGGTCGGGGTTGATGAGGCCGTGCCTCCCGTAGAGGTAGTGGTTGGGGTTGAGGAACTTCCGCCGGAAGAGCAACCCGATGTCGTCGCCGTCTCCCCTGATTTTGCGGACACGGTCATTTCCCCGTTGCAATAGATCGCGTTGCCGGACGCATCGGTATACATCTGATGACAGCCGGTACCGAGCAAAGAAATCAGCGATGAACTACAGGACGAATAAGAACCCGATGAAGAACTCGTGCTCCCCGTTGTAGAGTAGTACGCCTCGTCCTGGTCGTCCGCGCCATAGCATCCGGTATCTGACGGATAATCAATCGCGCCATCATTATCATTATCAATCCCATCCGCGCACGCGACTGCCGCGCGAGCCGGTTTTATGAAATTGCGCTTGAGCGTTTCAAAGAGACGCGTGAGCGTCTCAACCTGCGAGACGAGCGCCGCCAACTGCTCCTGTTCCGAAGGGGCCGCCGCCGCAGGCATCGGCCACATAGAAACAAAACTGCCGGCAATCACAACCACTGCTAAAAAAATGAAAGATATTCGCCGCATACGCAAAAAATTAAGGTATAAAAATATTGAGAGAAGACCTCGTCTTGATGATACCAAAAATGCGCGCACACCGCATCACGCTTGTGGATAAGTCGACCAGTCGCATGAGCGACATTGAGCGCTTGGGGGCGCACGCGCTCCGAGCCACAGCCGCAACAAACGCGCTCGACCACGAGGCGGACATTGCCAAAGTTCAGGAGTGGCTGGGACACGCGAACATCGCGACCACAAGATTATATGACCGGCGCAAGCATCGGCCGGAGAACAGCCCGACATTTAAGGTGGCGTATTAAACTCAGCCATCATCCCTTCTGTTTTTCTTCGGAGCGAGGGTTTTACTTCTTTGGTTTTAATTTGCTACCATCCTTTATATTCTCCAGATCACAGAAAAGATACCCCTCAATAAATTTTTCCAAAAACTCTTTTATGGTCATGTAAAGTATTCTTGCCTGCGCCTGATTCTGCTCTTCAAAAAGGTGAGGCGTAATCGCGCGCGCCGTGCAATACTCGGACAATCTCGATGTCTTCATCAATGGGTCGGTAAAATATGAAGTATCGCTCAAAATCTTTCACGGGAACCACTCGTATATCTTCCAACGCTAGTTTGCCAGAAACCCGCAGGCTGCCGATATGCGGCATACGCAATAAAAGCTCAGTGGTCTCTCCAAATGCCGCGCGGAAACGCTGTGCGGCTGTCGGATTATCGTCAGCTATGTATGCTGCAATCTCCCGCGCATCATTCTCCGAAAGATGGAGAAACAAAAGTTTTCTATGCATGACGCTTGGCTTATTTTCTACCCTTCTTTACCACGCTCTTGTGCCAAAACTTTTTCCAATCCCCTTTTGAGGTGATGGTCATGCCGCGTCCGGAATCCAGCCCTTTTATGAGCGCCTGTTCGAGCCGCTCCTGATCGCGGCGACGAAGATCCTCGCGGACTAAACTTCGCATATAGTCGCTCGGGGTGCCATAATGATCTTCGCGTACCCGCTGCTTGACTCGCTCCTTTAATTCTTTAGGAAGCGATATGCTCATGTTTTCTACTTCTCGTGCCATAGTGTTTATTATTACTTATCACCATAATAGAGGGGGTAAAAAAGCAGTCAAGGGCTACAGATACCGCTTCGTCTCCCGCTCCAGCTAGATCGGCATGATCCGCTCATCGGCGCGAAATTCCACCACGGAAAGATAGCCGCCGGTGGTAGTTTTCGCCTCAAAGAGATTGGCGTCAATTCCCTCTTGTTCAAAGCTCGCAAGCGTCGCCAGCACCATGTCTTCTATTTTCTCATCTACAAAATATTGCACGCTACGCCGAGATGCCTTGAGGATACCGTCCCAGTTCTTTAGGCGTAAAAAGATTCACCTTTTTTCCCTGCAATGCACCGTGCACCGCTAATGGGGAGGGTATTCTTGTTTTGAGTTTTAGCAACATATTTAGTGTTTTCTCAAACCATTCTATATGCTGTTTTGCTGTGTCAAGGGGTATGCCAGTCCTTTTAACGTTCAGAGAGGAGCGGGGATCTCATGAGAGTGCTACTGCTTGCCTATGAAGCCAGAAACAGCGCTTGTCATCATATCGCGTTTACCCACTGATAAAACCCCCGATTTGCAGTTCCCACAGTTTCTTGTACAGGCCGTCGGGCATTTGCAGAAGTTCCGCATGCGTGCCGATTTCGTACACCTGTCCTTGGCGCACCACGACAATGCGGTCCATTTTCATAATCGTGGAGAGGCGGTGCGCGATGACGATCGTGGTTTTGCCCTGCATGAGGCGCGAGAATGCGTCCTGAATCAGCCCTTCCGAATGGGAATCCAAGCTTGATGTTGCCTCGTCAAGCACGAGAATGGGCGCATTCTTGAGAATCGCGCGCGCAATGGCAACGCGCTGGCGCTCTCCGCCGGACAGTTTTATCCCCCGCTCGCCCACGTATGTCTCAAACCCCTGCGGCAGACGCGTGATAAAGTCATCGCAATGGGCATCGCGGGCCGCCGCCTTTACTTCTTCATCTGTGGCAGATCGCCTGCCATAGCGGATGTTTTCCATGAGCGTGCGATGAAACAATAGCGGATCCTGGGGAACCAGCGCCAGAGCGCGGCGCAGAGAATCCTGCGTTACGTCCGCAATGTTTTGCCCGTCAATGAGAATTTTCCCCTCCTGCACGTCAAAGAAACGGAAGATCAGCGAGACCAGCGTGGATTTCCCCGCGCCCGACGGCCCGATGAGCCCGACTTTTTCACCCGGCTTTACGGTGAGATTGAAACGCGTGATGACCTTGCGCGTTTTGGTATACGTAAATGACACGTCGCGGAACTCCACCTGCCCTTTGCCCATGTCCAACTCCTTGGCCTGCGGTTTATCCTGCACGTCGTGGGGACGCATGAGGATCTCGGTCATCTCTTCGGCATCGGCTAGACGCCGATAAATGTCACGGATGACGCGCCAGAAATCCCACAGCCGCCGGAACATCTGGATGAGGTATCCTTGCAAGAGCGCGAAGTCGCCGAGCGTCAAGAGACCTTGATTCCACAGCCGAATGGCGAAATAAAAGATGGCGAATTCCAAGGTAATCATCAAAGCTCCCTGCACGCCCTCAATGCTGGCGGAAAGATGCCATGTAAAGCGCCGGATGCGGAATTGCTTTTCCGTGAGCGCTTTGAAACGCGTGAGCTCTTCGGCAAGCGACGTGAATATTTTTATATTCACATTGTTGGTCACGGTGTCCGCCAGTTGCCCCGTAACTTCCGTATCCGCCGCCGCGGCCGCACTGTCATACTTCAGCTTGTACGCGGCAAAGAAATAATTGACGATAATAAAAATGACGAGCCACACGGCGAGCATGATACCAAGCAATGGATGCCAAAACCACAGCACGCCGATGATGATGCACGTGCGAAGCATCATAGGGAACAGATCAAGCAGAATGCGGTCCGCGAGCCCTTCAAACGAATCCACAAAGCGGTTGACGCGCCGCACCACCGAGCCCACGAACCGGTTCAAGAAAAATCCGAGCGAATGGCGCTGGAGATAGTCAAAGCAGGAATTGGCGATGTCAGCCATCACGCGCGGCTGGAAAAAGCCGTTGAGGAAAAAGATGATCCGGAATGCAAGCCACGCGAGCCACCACAGCCCGAGAATCTGCACGGCGATCCATGTCAGCCGGCCGGCCGCGGCTGTCCCCGGCTGGGATGCCGAAAGAACGTCAAAAAAGCGTTTGTAGAAAAACGGGATAACTGCCTCAATCGCCGTCACGGCGATCAGCGACAGAAACATCACAGCAAGCATCCCGCGATACACGCGCGCATGCCGCCAAAATATCTTGTACGTCTCTCGGGTAACCGCTTTCATCAAAAACCGCCTCTTACTTCAGACGGCTTTATTATATATCTTCTGTCCGAATTATAAAAAAGACAAAGAAAAATGGGGAACGTTGTCCGTTCCCCGATGTCGCGATGATGAAAAATGTTACCGCCTATTTCGGGAGTCCCGCCACTCACGGGCCGAGACCACACTACCGTTCTCGATGATGAGCAATCTCCTTCCTTTGAGCACCTCGCCCCTTGAAAGGCCTCTTGCGATGATGCCGAGGTCCCTCTCATTGATGGGAACTACGGACTCATACCGCACGCCTTCGCGGCGCGGAGATTGCGAACGATCTCTCGAGACAGACATGACACCTCTCCCTTGTAGGAACCAGAGCGAATTCTTCGTTATGGAAGAGCCAGAATGTCTTTACTGTACACGCATGAAAACACTTGTAAAGACCTCCCGCGCGGCGATGCGCATGGCATCATCGTGTATGTCAAGTATGCCGATCGGCGACGACGGAGGCGCCGAATGAGTAGGGCTTGATGACAGGTACGAAGTTGTAGCCGCGGATCATACCCGAGACGCTGTCCACCAGCTCGCGCGTGGGGCCGTTTGTCCCGATATCCACATGCACCTCATTGCCGTCCCAGAAAAAGTCATCGCCAAGCGCTACCTCCAGCCGTCCGCGCACTTCTTGCGCCAAGGTGATTGAACGTATGGCCTCTGCCCAGATACGGTCGCGCATCACGGCAAACGACCTCTCTTGGGCAGTCGTCCAAAAGTGCACCGCGCCATTGCCCACGCGCCAGACGGTGACGGCGGTTACGATCGCGGCGGGACTCGCGGCCTCGGAGTCACTGCCGATGATGATTTTGTAAAACCGCTCGGGCTGGGATTGTACGAAGCACGCAATATCCGCCACCACTTCGGACAGCGTCATCCCGCCGCGGTTCGGTGTTGAAAAAAGCGTCATGTTTTCCGGTGTAGTCATGAACCTGCAAACAAACTATGTTGAACATCTTGGGGTATGGCATATGGCTCATCCGTGAGCTCCGCTTTCGTAATGCGACCCAAGCGGAATAGCCGCACATCGCGGCGTAAATGACAATACGCCTCAATCTCGCCGTTGGGCTTTATCTGGCGCACTTCGATGAGGCGCGTTTTCTTGAATCCCTCGTTATTCGCGTCCTGCGAGGAGACGTATTCAATGGCGACTTTTTTGCGCTCGGCCAGGCCTTTGGCGACGATGGCGCCCACGGGCTCCGCCACCAGCCCTGCCCATGCCACAGGGATGGAATGGATCTTGTGATCAATATATGACTCAAACAGCACGTGTCCATTTTTCTTGCCGTACTCATAGAGATCCCGCGTCAGCCGCACGTCATCCAGACAGTACTCTTTCACGTCCGCCATTCTCCCCTGTCGGAACCATTCCAGCGCTTCCAGTCCGTGTCCGCTCTTGCCCATACCGAGTGTTGCCTTGGCAACGCCGTCGAGCCCCACGCGATGCCCGAGAAATTTCACCGCGTCCGCGAAAATGTCCGTCAGCGCTATGGAGGCGAGTATCGCTTTATCCACATACGCCTCCAGCACCGGAATATCAAAGTGAATGATGTTGAAGCCGATGATATGATCCGTCTCTTTCAGCATCTCCGTCAGTTGAGACAGTTCGTGCTCTTCAAACGCAAAAAAGGCGTCCTTCGCATATGAGTAGACGCCGGCGACCGAAATGCCCAAGTCGCGGATATTTTTCTCTCCCCCGACTTCGGCAAACGCTTTTTTCGTTTCCAAATCAATGATCAATGTATCGCGCATAAGATATAACATAGCAGAATCCTCCAAGAAAATCAAAGAGGGTACGCAAGCGTACCCTCGTATGTTACTTATAGAGCGCGTGTATTCCCCTTACACGCGTGCCCGCCTTTCCTTAAGCGATGCAATATGCCGACGCATTGCTTCATCTTTAGGATCCACATCCCTCTTGAGGTAAAGGAAATCCTTCTTGCTCACAAAGACCCAATCACACTTTCCACAAATATAAAACTCGGTATTATAGGCATTGAAGGGTTTTATAGAACACGGCGGCCAGCAATTATCGAAAACCGAACTGAATGTACCGAGTTGAATAGTTTGTTTCGTAACCTGACTACCGCACAACGGACATGCCTGCATGGTTATTCTCCTTACAACGCTGGTTGAGAGAACATATCCTACAGACAGCACCATACCTGTGCATGGGTCAGTGAGTCAATAGGTGTTTGAAGTGGAACTTCAAACAAAGATTACCGCGCGTTTTTGACATACTTGTCGAAAAACTGGAGGGCGCGATCGGCGGCGGTTTGCCACGCGTCTGCGAATTCGTGCGCTTCGCCCGGATAGGTGAAGAGTTCCGCTTTTTTGTTTAGCGAAGTGAGTTTCTCAAACATCTTTTCTGAAAACGCGATCGGCACATCGCGGTCTGCGGCGCCGTGATGTAGCTGCACTGGAGCGCGTACATCCTCAAAGTATTGTATCGGTGATATGCGCCGATATATGCCGGCGCCTTCTTTGCCGTATGTTTCGTACAGCCACGCTCTTTCTTCCTGCGCCAGTTCATAGAAATTCTCCTCCGCATCCGCGCTGATGGGCGCGAACAGGACATACGCGCGAATATCAGATGAAAGCGTCATGGCGCGCGCCGCGATGCCCCCGCCCATGGAATGTCCCCACATGCCGATACGCCGGGCGTCTATCAGCGTGCCCTCGTACTTTTTTATCGCGTCTACCAGCGCCATCACGTCTTGGGTATAGCCAACATAGAAATCGTGGTGCAGAACAGGATTGGGGCTGGAACTCGCGTGTCCCCGATAATCGGGATGAAGCGTCACATAGCCGTGGCGGGCAAAAAAGTCCTGCTCGCGTTTTGACCCGCGGCCCGACGTATAGATAACAGGATCAATAAGCCCGTGGTTCAAAATCAGCACGGGGAATCCGCCCTCGGGCACTGGTCCTGCGGGCACGTTCATAATACCGGTGAGCGTAAGGCCGCCAGAGGCGTAGGAAATGGGGAACTTCTGATAGGCGCCGCCTGTGCTTGCCATGGGCTCCCCTATCCGAAAATCACGGCCGACCGCGGGATGTTGGCGTAATGCGGGAATGGTAAACTCTTGGCCCGGAACCGCAGACATATTTTTTTCTGCTGCGGCTTTATCTCCCGTGATGCGCACGCGATCGCCGATCTTTACCTTGTGTTTTTGTGCAAAGCCCGCCCGCGTCTCAAGCACCAGCTCTCCTTCCTTGTCAGGACGATACACGGGCAACTGGGCATCCGCCGTACCCGGCGCGGGCACGGGCGCGTTTTCTTCGATATCCGCGATCACCCCGTTGCTGATCCAGAAAATGTCTATCGGAAACTTCATATCTTTCATCCAAATACCGTAGTAATCCGGCTCATCAAATATAAACAGCATGGCCTCGCGCTCCCCCAGCATCTCGCGCCCCGAAAGGCCGCGCGCCCGAGACGTGCGGTGCGACACCACTTCCGCCATGAGGATGGCGCCATTTATTTCCACCGTGGCGAAGTCCTTTTCTTTTTCATCCATAGAAAACGCAAAAAGCGCTCCGATCGCGAGACCAGTGAGCGCTACCGCAATCAGGATAATCATTCGGAACGACAGCATAGCTTGGAAACGCCCTCCATCGGCGCGGCAAGGGAGCGTTTACGCATCTATAAGTATATCCGCGCCGGATTTTTGCCGCAAGCCCCGCGATGCCGTCAGCGCCGCGTCTAATTTTTCTACCATGTCGTCCGCCGGGAATCCGTATGTCTCGAAATCGCCGAGCGTGCGCGCCGCGTGCAGGCCCCGCGCATCCGCATGATGATCTCCTTTTTCATGAAAGTCCGACCCGCCGGTGCGCAGTATGCCGTATTTCCCCGCGAGCGCGTGCAAAAATTCCGCGTCATCTTCCGTATGCGCGGGACTGAACACTTCCATGCCTTCGATGCCCCAGCCGATCAGGTCTTTGAGAAACACTTCGAGCCCTTCTTGATCACCTGAAAAATGAATCGCGGGGTGCGACCACACGGCAACGCCTCCTGCGGTATGGATGAGCGCGATCGCATCAGGAGCTGAAATGTGGGCGCGGCGGACGTAATACGGACTGTCATCGGTGAGAAATTTTTCTATAAAGTCGTGGCTGGTCGCAATGTCGCCAATGCTCTCCCTGTTCTCCGGCCTTGCAAGGACGGCCCGCGCGATGTGCGGACGCGCGACCGTGCCTGACGCCTGCCGTTCAACATCTTCCCACGTCACGGCAAATCCCGCGGCCGCAAGATTCCGTACCATCTGCTTCGCGCCTTCCACGCGCGCCTGCTGAAACAAAGCAAGACGCTCCAAAAGCACAGCATGCGTGTGATCAACGCCGAATCCCAACATGTGCGCGCCGCGATCCTCAACCGACATCTCAATGCCGCCTATCACTCTGACGCCCGCGCGCGCGCCCGCGCCCAGCGTTTCGGCAACACCATTGATCGTGTCGTGATCCGTCATCGCGATCACCCCGATACCAAGGTCCCGCGCCATGCTTACGATCTCTGTTGGCGTGTGCTTGCCATCAGATGCCGTGGACTGGATTTGTAAATCAAATGTCTGTGCCATTGTTATGTCTCAAACACTAGAGTAGTTTCAAACATGCCCGTGTCTGGATTCTTCTTTATGTCCACATCGGCATACGACACGGCGCGTATTTCCGCGGCCGGCTCTTCCACGCGTATCCCCGTGATATCGGCGTCAAGAAAATTGTCGCCGAATGTGCGGAACGCGCTTTGGGTAAACACGGCGCCGCGCGCTTCCTGCTCGGCAAGGACCCGGGAAATAAATTCTACGAGGAGCGAGGAGATGTCAACGGCACGCACCATGATTTCCTGCGTTATCTTTCTCCCTTGTGTCGGCGACTTTGCGGCATCGGGCGACAAAAAAGCCGCCATGCCTGCCAGAGTATTGCGAAAAAGATCCTGGACGGTGCTTCCCCGGACACGGAGATGCGTATGCTCGTCTTGCGGCACTATTTCAAATTCCTGATACTGTTTCGCTTTCATGATGGTATGGGGGTGATAGATGCCCGACAATCCAGCGCCTCGCGCGCGACCGCCCGATCATCCCACGGCAGTTTACTCCCTTGCGGGCCCATAATCCAGGGCTCCGCGCCTTTTCCCGTGATGACCACGGTGTCTCCCGAGCGAGCAGAGCCGAGCGCCGTCTTGATTGCCTCGCCTCGGTCGAGAATGGTCCGAAGAGCAGCAGTTTGTTGTTTGGAGTTTGTAGGAATACCCGTTTCTATGTCTGCGAGTATCATCATCGGATCTTCATCATACGGGTCTTCGTTTGTCAGGATAATCTCATCGCAGTATTTCGCGGCGATCTTCCCGAACGCGAGGCGTTTCCACATGTCCCGCCCCCCGCCTGCGGCTCCCAGCACGCAAATAAGTTTTGCGTTTTTTGTTTTGCGTTTTGCGTTTTTGCTCAAAAATGCATACACCGCTTCCAGGGAATCCGGCGTGTGCGCGTAATCCACCACAACCGCCACGGGACCCCGCGCCACGAATTCCATGCGCCCGGGTACGCCAGTGACGCGCGCAATCGCTGTCGCAATGCGTTCCAGCGCAATGCTATGGCTCAAGCCGACGGCCACGGCGGCGAGCACATTGGAAAAGTTGAATGCGCCGAGGAGGGCAGAGCGCACCGCAACTCCTGCTATGGAAAACATCATGCCGTCTTTCTCTATCGCGACATCCGTTATCTTCCACTGCTTTCCGCCGATCGTGATTCCGTCTTTTCCATAAAAAATCTTGTGCGCCGACGTGGCCGCGGAGAACCTGCGCCATTGCGGGTCATCGCGATTGATGATGGCAGCGCCCTTCCTGGGCAGGCGCCAGAATAAATCCAACTTGGCGCGCAGGTATGGCTCGAAGCCGCCATGCGATTCGATGTGTTCGGGAGCCACATTGGTCATCACGGCTCCGGCAAAAGGAATGCCGCGATGCCGGCATTGCGCAATACCCTGGCTCGTCACTTCCAAGACCGCATATCGGCACCCTGCGGTAACGGCCCTGCGCAGAAGACGCTGGATAAAGAATCGCCCGGGCATGGTCATCTTCAGGGTGTTTTGCGTTTCAATGGCGCCGATGCGAAATCGCAACGATGACGCCGACATAACCGGCATATCGGACGCGGACAGCACTTCATGTACGAGGGCTACGACTGTGGTCTTGCCTTTGGTGCCGGTTACGCCGATCACCGTGAGATTTCTGCCGGGAAACCAATATATCACCGCCGCCGCATACGCGAGCAGGAAGTGGTAGGGCTTTTGCAAAAGCCGGAACACCGGACGCGGCAATAATGTTTTTATTTTCCGAAAAAGCGTTTCCATGACGAATAGGCGCGATACCAGCCGGCGCGGTATATCATATCAGATGATGCTGGATGGACAAGGGTGGCGCCGCCGAATCCCGTCTTAAAGCGCGTGAGTCCAGGCCAGCGCACGGCGTCCGCGCCCCACAAGTCATACGAGCCACATCCCCGCCGTACGGCTTCCTGCATGATGCGCCAGTGGAGCAGATGCGGCGCCATGACGCCGCGATGCTCGCTCCCAGACGCGCCGTGCAGATAGGTCGCCGTCTTCACTATAGAGGTTTCGCCTCTATAGTGATAGAAGTTTACTATTGCGGCGGCAATCACCATACCCTGATACTCGGCAAGAAATAACTCGTTGGAAAAATCATCCGTATGAGCGTCAAGCAATTTTTTATAATGCTCTTTCGGGTGCGCGTGAAATCTGTCGCGCTCTGCCGTCTCCTGCATGAGCCGCCAAAATGCTGCGAAGTCGGCATCCGCCACCGGAAACCAATAATTTTTTACCGCTACGCCCTTGCGCTCCGCGAGCCGTATATTATAGCGTGTCTTCTCGTGCATGCCCGAAAGCAGTATTTCCTCCGCTTGCGTCAGATCAATAACGATTGTCTCGCGCGGCTGAAGCGAGATACTAGCTTGTAGCTTGTAGGTTGTAGGTTGTAGAGAAACGAGCGGATCGATTTTCAAGAACACGCTTTTTTCAGCCGCGGCAATCGCACGCATCTCGCTGAAAAGGTCCCCATGAATCACCGGATGCGGCGCGTAAAGATAATGAAGTCCCATCGGCAGATCATGGCGGATGACGAGGACACCCGCAACACGCCATGTTTTGCGCCCCAGCGCGTGTTGGAAGTCCTCCCATGCCGAGGACTGCAAAAACGAGTGTGCAGAAGTCATTTTTTCTCGCCCATACGGCGGAGCGCGTATTGCACCCGCTCTTCCAGGCGCGTCAGATCGGCAGGTACCTGCGTCAACGCATCACGCGCTTCTCGCTGTGAATATCCCAAGGCCTCGAGCGCGTCCAGCGCCTCGGCTTCGGCTTTCAATTCCGGCGCTTCTATCGTCACGCCGCGCCCGGCCATTTTGTCTTTCAGCTCAAGGACGACTTTCTCCGCGATTTTCTTGCCGATACCAGATACGCGCGTCAGATACGACGTGTCCCCTGCGGCAATTGCCTTTTTCAGCGTGTCCACGGGTGCCACGCCGAGAATTCCCAAAGCGCCTTTGGGCCCGATGCCGGAAATCGAAATCAGCATTTCAAAAAGCACGAGTTCCGCATAATGCGCAAAGCCGTATAATTCCCGCGCGTCTTCCCGCACATGGTCATGCGTCCAGAGTTTGACCGGATTGCCGCGCGCGGGCATTTTTGCAAGGGTGTCCGTCCCGGCAAATACTTTATAGCCAATACCACTGACACCCACGACGACGAATTTTTCTCCGGCCATCAGCACGATCCCCTCAAGAAACGAAATCATACTGCTACAGTAAAGGAAAAAGGCCTTTTGTTCAAAAGGCCGATGAAGATACTATGCGAGATGCCGAAGGAACAAATCAGAAGCTGGCGTCAATCCAGCCGGAACGAATACGCGACAAGCGCGCTTTTGAGACCTTTATGTCCTCGCCGCACCTGCCGTCGTTCCTGCCAATGCCCGGCGGAAAAAGAATCGCTCCACCAATTATCAGCAAAAGTATCACAGACCCTACGAGCAGAAGTATGCTCAAAACCGACATCATGCCTCCTTAAATAACCCGCGGCCAGAGGCGGCCGCGGCGGGATACACGCCGTTCGTACCGCGCAAGATACGGTATCGTGCATAGTGCGCCAACGATCATGACGCCGTATAAAAGAGCCATTGTCGCTACCATATGCTACTCCTGTAAGAAACAGGGAACTTATTGTCTTTAGCCAGCGCTTGCCGGCTCATGGAGTATGGGATACCATGCCAGGATGATTCCGTCAAACGACACGCAGAGATTCCGGCTGGAAAGCCCGTTCTCCCCCACTGGCGACCAGCCGGCGGCTATTACTGCGCTCACAAAAAATCTGGACGCGGGCGTAACGCACCAGACGCTGTTGGGCGTCACGGGATCGGGCAAGACGTTTACTATGGCCAATGTCATTGAAAAAATCCAGAAACCGACGCTCGTCATTTCCCACAACAAAACACTCGCAGGCCAGCTTTATCAAGAATTCAGTGAATTTTTTCCCGACAACGCCGTGCACTACTTTGTTTCTTACTATGATTACTATCAGCCCGAGGCCTACATCCCCCAGACAGACACGTATATTGAAAAGGACGCCAAGATCAATGAAATGATCGACGGCTTGCGGCATGCGTCTACGGCTTCCCTCCTCACGCGCAAAGACACAATCATTGTCGCGTCCGTGTCGTGTATCTACGGCGTGGGCAGTCCGGAAGCATATGCCGCCATCTCAATGAACGTGCGCGTGGGCCAGCCGTTGGGCCAGAAAGCGCTGATGGCACGATTGATTGCTTTGCGATACACCCGCAACCCGGTTGACCCGCGGCAAGGACACTTCCGCACGCGCGAAAATACCGTAGAAATACACGTGCCGTCTGGAGAAGAAATCATTTCCATCGCTTTTGAAAAAAACAAAGTCGTTGCCATTGACCGCCGCTCCGTCAAGTCCTACAACCTACAAGCTACAGCATACAAGCTCTCATCCGTGCGCCTTTTCCCAGCCAAGCATTTCGTGACCCCGCAGGACAAGCTTGATGTGGCGATTGCCAATATCAAAGGCGAGCTGGCAGAGCAGTTGGCCTTGTTCAAACGGCAGGACAAAGTATTGGAAGCGGCGCGCATCAAACAGCGCACCGAATATGACATGGAAATGTTGCGCGCGACCGGCTACGTAAACGGCATTGAAAATTATTCGCGCCAATTGGATTTCCGTGAGGCAGGCACGCCGCCGCACACGCTCGTTGATTATTTCCGCTATGCCTACGGTAATGATTTTTTGATATGTGTTGACGAATCGCACGCAACCCTGCCGCAGATACGCGGCATGGAGCGCGGCGACCGCGCGCGCAAAGATGTGCTTGTGAATTATGGTTTTCGGCTTCCCTCTGCCGTAGACAACCGCCCGCTTACGTTCACCGAATTCAACCAGCGCACCAGCCAAGTGATCTATGTATCGGCCACGCCTGCGATATATGAGTTGGAGAAAAGCCGCAACCAAGATCCTACAAACTACAACCTACCCGCTTCTACCTCGTTTATTGTCCAACAAGTCATCCGCCCCACGGGTATTCTGGATCCGGAGATTGAAGTGCGTCCGACAAGAAATCAAGTCCAGGACATTATCAGGGAAATAAAAGCACGGAGCAAACGGGGCGAGCGCTCACTCGTGCTGGCTCTCACCAAGCGGCTTGCCGAAGACATTGCCGAATATCTGACCGAGGCAGGCATCAATGCGGAATATCTGCACGCGGACATCAAGACGCTTGAGCGCCCGGGCATTTTGAAAAAACTGCGCCAAGGCGAGCACGACGTGATCGTTGGCATCAACCTCCTGCGCGAAGGCCTGGACCTTCCCGAGGTTTCCTTCATCGCCATCCTCGACGCGGACAAAGAAGGGTTTTTGCGCAATGAGACAACTCTGCTTCAGATTATCGGGCGCGCCGCGCGCCACACCAGTGGCACGGTTGTGTTGTACGGAGACACTGTGACGCGTTCCATGCATGCCGCGATGCGGGAAACCGACCGGCGCAGGAACATTCAGCGTACCTATAATAAAGAGTACGGCATCACGCCCCTGCAGATTCAAAAGGCAATTCGCGATTCTATATTAGAAACAGCGAAAAAGGACGGCCCTCTCCCCTTGCCGGAGGGTCATACTGCCGACATAGTGAAATCGCTTGAGCGCGAAATGAAAAAAGCCGCGAAACACATGGACTTTGAGCTGGCCGCGCGCCTGCGCGACCGGATAAAACAGTTGACAGGTGACGCTTCTCTCAAGCCGTCGCTTGACAAATAATCCGCCCCCGCTATCATGAGATAACCTATGGATATACGAGCCCAGAGAAACATGATGATGGCTATGATGATGAACCCTTCTGGCGAAGGCGCATATTTGATATGTAGGCATAGATAACCACGAATTCTGCTATCAAATAAACCCCTCGCCACAAGCGAGGGGTTTATTTATTTTCAGGGATATTGAGGCACCGAGGACAGCCCCCGATGGCCAATGTTCCTTGAGGATACTTGTTCTTTGAAAAGGAGCGGATATGTTTTGTACCATCATTTAATACGGACCTGCTGGTATTTTTCTTTTCGTATGCAAGTATGCCCATATTATTGACAACGCGACAATTTTCTTCTATCTTTGAACTATGTCAACCACAATTCAGATACCTAAAAAAGCGCTTCAAGATATCTTGGCAGCTGGACGCCAGTTTATTGCGGCCGAAGATGCTTTGGAGAATGCGCTCCTTGTCTCAAAACCCGCATTCATAAGAAAGATACGTCGTCTGCGCGCCGAACACCTCCACGGCGATACTGGGCAGTGGAAATTGCTGAAAACAAGGTATGGCCTATAGTATCCGGCCACTTGTATCTTTTGAGAAAGTATTCGCCAGATTGCCTCGCAATGACCAACGTCGCATCGCCGAGAAAATAGAATACCGTGCGGCGCATCCCGAAATCATCGGCTCGCCCATGACAAATTTGCCGCCTGATCTGCGCGGCCTACATAAGATGCGGGCCGGGGACTGGCGGATTTTCTTTTGGGTGGATAGCAGTAAAAGAGAACTCACGCTTTACGATATTGATCGCCGCGACAAAGCATATAAAAACCTTCTGCGGCGGTAGCGCTTGAGCGCGAAATGAAAAAAGCCGCGAAACACATGGACTTTGAGCTGGCCGCGCGCCTGCGCGACCGGATAAAACAATACCGCGTATTGCCGGACTAGCGGCGGCGTGATAAGGTATTTCAAAACACGTTCTTAAGACCCAAGGGGTACACACGGGAGGGACCCATCATGCACATTTTGAAATCGCAACAGTTCAGCCGCCCGTTATTGGAGGCAGTGGTTCGTCGCGCCAATGAGTTCGAGGTGCTATGGAGAAGCAGTTCCGGCCGCTATCGCATGCGCCAACTCTTTTCCGAAAAAATGCTGTTCAATAGTTTCGAAACGGAATCGGTAAGGACACATGCGTCATTTTGCGTAGCAGGATTGCGATTGGGCATGGACGTGCCACCGCTCCAAGGAGGCGGGAGAATCTCCTCCGAATATCGGAATCGCGGAGAGAGCTTAGAAGACCACATTAAAGTCCTCAATACTATGGGGCCCGATGTGATTGTTCTTCGTCGCCCTGAAGAGGGCGCAGCCGAGCGCGCCGCAACGGTTAGCCGAGTGCCCATCATCAACGCAGGCGACGGTAAAGGCCAGCACCCGACACAAGCAGTACTAGACGTAGGCACCATCCATCAGAAGTTCGGGGCTATTGACGGCCTCAGCATCATCATCGGCGGAGACCTTGCAAACGGCAGGACGGCCCGCTCTCTTGCGTACCTCCTTGCCAAATTCAAAGACGTGAAGATCATGTTTGTCTCGCCCCCCGAACTGCGGATGAAAAGCGACGTGCTTGAGTATCTCGACAAGTACCACGTCACGTTTACCGAGCACGAAGTACTTGAAGAAGTGATCGCAGAATCAAAGGTCATCTATTGGACGCGCTCTCAGCACGAAAAAGCGGATGGCAGAGTGGTATATGAAGACATTGAGCGGCGCTACTGTATTGACGCAAAGATGATGGAACGCATGCAGCCGGATGCAATACTCATGCACCCCTTGCCCCGGAATGAAGAGATACATCACGAAGTCGATAGCGACCCGCGTGCGCACTACTTTCGGCAGACCGAGTACAGCGTCCCCATCCGTATGGCACTGCTTGAACTCGCGCTCGGCGGCAATTCACACGCGGAAAGTTTGGCAGAAGCGGCGTGACTCGCCGCTTCACCGCAATCGCAAACCCCCGACCGAGTCGATGGCAACATCGGCTCTTTTTTTTATTTGACTTTTTGGGGCTTCCGCAGTACATTCCATAGCACTATGCCGATCACCACTTCAGCAAAAAAAGCGCTCCGCCAGTCCGTGCGGCGCAAAATCCGCAACACCATCAAAAAAGACGCCTACAAGGATGCGGTACGGGTCGTGCGGAAATTCGTATCCGATGGCAAGATCGAGGACGCGAAAAAAGCGCTCGTGCTCGCATATCAGGCGCTCGACAAGGCCGCCAAGACGCACGCGATCAAGAAAAATAAGGCAGGCCGCCTCAAGTCGCGTCTGACGAAATTTATCGGAAAGTCAGTGAATAAATAGGATTATCCGAGCAGGCGCAGGAGCGACTCTTGCGCCGATGACACGCCCGTCTTTATCCGCCAATCTTCTTCAAAAAAACGCCCGAGCATGCGCGTCATATCACCCACGGAAAGCATCCCGACTACTCGGGACGCTTTTTTTACCACAAAGGGATGGATGTGGGCGCTCGCGGGTACGGATATGCCGCGCTCAAGATATGATTTTACCGTAAGAAGTGTGCGCGTGTGCCCCGCAAGATACCAGAAAATATTTTTCTCGTCTTCTCCCGCACGGATGAGGGACAACAGGATACGCCGCGCGGCGACGGGAGAAGAAAAAAAAGTATCGCCAAGATCAAAGACAGCGGGTGGTGCGGACGGCGCCGCCACCCCGCTATCCGCCATGAGCGCTTTTTTCTCAATGTCCTGGACGATGCCCCATGTATCGCCCCCGTCTCTCGCCGTGAGCGCCGCACGATCTGCCGCAGAGAGCGCCACGCCGCGCGCCGCAGCCTCTTTTTTTATCCATTGATGCAGGCGTACGCCCGCGAGCGGCGTGAATTCCACGCGCTTATTAAAATACTTTTCCACTTCCTTCAGCCGTTTCTTCCCTTCCACATCCAGTAGAGCGTCCCAAACGATCACGAAGCTATCTTTTGTTTCGTGCGTCTCCGCGAGCACGCGGCGCGTGATATCAAACGGGGTGGCCGCAGTGAACGGCCGTTCCAGCACGATGAGTTTTTTCGCGCCGAACAGCGATCCCCCGCGCACTACGGCGGGCAACTCACTCATATCATCCTCCGCCGCGTCAAAGCGCAGGACATCCACCGCCCCCGCCTGCACGCGCGGCGCATAACCCGCAATCATCTCCCGCAATTTTTTCCGGCTCCGGTATGTATCCGGCCCGTAGAGAAGATAGTTCATAGTTCTCTAGAGCAACCTGCCTGATTCCCGCGACAAAAACCGTGTCGTCTCCAATCTTGCAAAATTCATCAATGCATCAAAGCCCAATTGCCGATTTTCGTTGAATGTTTTTTCGGAAAGCATGAGATACTCCCATTGCTGCGGCTGGTTCGCCAGCGACACTTGGCTTGCCGTTTTGCACCAGCTCACCGCCGCGCGCGCCTTCAAAACAATCAGGTTCTTTTCGTTGCCCTCCGCTTTTTGCATCTCGTCCTCTGCCTTCGTTTCCACGATATACATTTTATCTTTCGTCTTGATGATAAAGTCGGGAAAATAGTCGCGCTTGATTCCATCCTTGTCCCGATAAGAAATATTGAGCGGGTGTTTCTTGGGCTGGATTTTGCCAAACGCTTCCACCTCGCCGGACTTGTCCAAAGTTTCCTCCATAAACTTTTTCTCAAATCCTTCTCCACGGCGCGAATACGCGGAAAGCGGATAGATGCACCGCTCCACCGGCACGGAAAGCGACTCGCGCACATAAATCTTTTTTACATCGCTCAATGTGCCGATCTTTCCGGCCTTCACTTCGTATTGAATCGCGCCCAAGCCGTCAAACAGCGCCCGCTTGACGCTTCCGACGATAAAATCAAAGAGCGGCGCGTAGTTGAGCACCGTATAATTTTCCGCCTTCTGAAAATCAATCTCGCCGCCAAATAAGTAGTTGCTGACATACTCGTCAATAATTCCCGTGATATCGGCCATTTTGCCGGTGAGAATGTGCGCGCCCTTCTCGGAAGCCACCGCCATCGTCGCTTGTCGCAAGAAATGGGCGTAATCAAAATACTGATTGTCCAGCTTCCATGTTTTTATTTTTCCGCCTGTTTCGGCGTGTGTTTCCGTGATAGCGATTTGGGAAAGTTGTTTTTTGAGCATCTCAAATGGAATGGAGTACTTCGGAAGCCCCGCAATATCTATGGCGGAAAAATCAAACTTCGCCGATTGTTCGTATACTTGTATCGGCCAAAAAAGATCG